>Ga0209201_1000190_pt1 | contig 95601 bp, 87 predicted proteins | sample AD_UKC055_MetaG_FD_184411 | JGI IMG/M metagenome (GOLD analysis project Ga0209201, IMG submission 184411) | Active sludge microbial communities of municipal wastewater-treating anaerobic digesters from USA - AD_UKC055_MetaG (SPAdes) (version 2) | ecosystem: Engineered > Bioreactor > Anaerobic >...
ATCGATTACCATCCTTCGCATCAGAGGGATATTATCAATCAGGACAGCACTCATAAGAACGAGTCTTGTTGTATTTTAAGGCCAGATCAGGTCATAGCTGACGCTTCTCCCCTTACCGGGGTTCTGACGAATAATGCCAAGTTCGAGCAGCCTGTTGATCTCACGGAAAGCGGTCATCTTGCTGACTTTCACCATAGAAGCGTACTTCCTGGTAGTCAGACCACCTTCGAAACCATCCTGACCTGCATCAAGGAGCTTATTGATCACCTTGCGCTGCCTCTCATTCAAAGATGCCTGAGCATGCGCTCTCCAGTAGTTAGCTTTTATGATCACTCCAGAGAGGATCGTCTCAGATCGATCTATGGCTCTGGAGAAACACTCCAGGAACCAGACAAGCCACTTTGTGATATCGCTCTCGCCTTTCTGGCATTCTTCAAGGACATCATAGTAGCTGTCCCGTTCCTCCATGATCTGAGAAGAGAGGCTGTAATACCTGTGCTTCTGGGAATCATCGTGGGCAAGGGCCATGTCAGTCAGAGCCCTGGCAATACGTCCATTGCCATCTTCGAAGGGATGGATGGTCACGAACCAGAAATGCCCAATAGCTGCACGGACAAGTCCTTCCATGTTTCCTCTGCTCGAATTCCACCAGGAAAGAAAGTGTGTCATCTCCTCCGGAATTCTCTCGGCAGGTGGTGCCATGAAATGCACTTTCTCCTTGCCGACAGGCCCTGAGACAACCCTCATCGGCTCTTCTCCCCGCCATGTACCAACCCTAATCTTGTGCATTCCGGAATAACCTGTGGGGAACAGTCCTGCATGCCATGCAAAGAGACGTTCTGTGGTAAGAGATTCATCGTGGTTCATGGTGGCATCCAGAATAACAGCCACAATACCGTCAACGTGCCTATCCACAGGTAGGCCTGCAGACGGTAGTCCCAGTCTGCGGGCAACAGAGGATCGTACGGAACGGAGATCGAGCTTCTCACCCTCGATGGCTGATGTCTTTATGGTTTCCTCAGCTAAAACTTCTGCATGAGCATGAGCATCAAGTGTCAGGCCAAGATCGATCACCTTTCCCAAGAGCTTCCCCTGGACAAGCCGACATTTACCGAGAAGGCTAAGGATCTCTTCACTTCTCCATGTGAAGTCAGTCCACTTTGGCCTCTGCCAGATATACTGATGTGATTTTGCCACCTAACTGTCTCCCCATCTGATGTGATTATCAATCTCAATCGCATCATTAACTGATATGATTAATCGGTATTATCATATCATCTCATGAAGGAGCAACTGTATCTCGCTAAAAGGCACCTTTGACTTTGGTTTCAATACCACATATGTATTCGTAGCCAATAAACCGTATAATCAAGAAATTTTATGGTGGCATAATTGGAGGTATATAGAAACATAAAATTGCGTTAAGTAGTATTAAATCAATATATTGGGCCAGGATATCGATTCCCCCCGCCGCACCTCGGCAATCTCATCGGCAATACAGGTGCAGGGTCGTAGCGTCTCTGACGCTGCCGACCTTGTACTGTCTGTTTCTAGCCCGTTGCGGGGCGCCCCGTAAAGATCGCCCGCGACAACGTCATTCAGAAACAGCCGAGCTGGCACTGACGCAGCTTGTACCCCCGGCTGTTGGCGATGTCAGCAATGGCCAGGGGCTTGAGGCCGAGTTCGCGGGCCAGGGAAAAGACGTTGGCACAGGTAAGCTCCCCCCTGTCATGGAGTGATGTGACCCGGTTGAGGACCTCTTCGTTGAGAGATTCCGTCGACTTGGCCGCATGCGGGGTCTTTTCCACCTTGAAGAAGCCAAGCTGGCATCCCGTGACGCGCAGGCCCAGTCTATCGATCATTGCCCCGACATCGAGGCGGGATACGCCGATGTCACTGGCTATCTTCCAGCCGAGGGGGCAGGGTATGTAGCCATCCTTCATGGAGGCCTTTACCGCCTCCTCCAACCGATGGATCGCCTCTTTGGACAGGTTGCCGGGGTTGTCCGAGAGTTCAATCCTGAGGCTTTTCTTCTTGCGGTCAGCATCGTTAAAATCACGCATGGAACAGACTCCTTTTCATTCTTCGGTCTATCCTCTCCTCAATTCTCCAAGATAGTGCCCTGCTGCAAGGAAGGGATGCCGGTACAGCATGCGTGGCCCGGCATAACGCATCACGTCTATGATCCTGGCCCGCATATCCGGCTTGTAGCAGTGAACAGGGCACTTGGAACACCGCGGCTTCTTTTCCTGAAACGGACATGTCTCGAGGCGCTTCGCTGCGTATTCCAGAAGCACGGAACACTCCGGGCAGATCCCGGACCTCTTCCTGTGCCTTCCCCTGCAGTATATCCGGATCATGGCTTCAAGGGTCTTCACGTGTGTCCTAATGTGTGGTGGTTTATCGCCAGGCATTGCGCGTCTCCTCGAGCCAATCCAATCTACAGGATACGCGGGAGGAATGAATTGACTCAGGTCAAGTCACGGCAAGACGATGCGAGAAGGCGAACCTGTCGTTCTCAAGAGTACATACCCAGAAGCTCATGTCAGATGCTTTCCACGTAGAGCGATATCATCTCGGTCAGCTCGTCGATGAGCTTCTCTTCCTCGAAGGGTGACTCCAGGAACTTCACGGAATGCGCAACGTTCTCCACGGCACCGTGGATGACCTTGGCCATGGCCTCGAGGCCGCGCGGCGAATCGTCTTTCCGGTAGTACCCCAGCAGCGTCGTGATCAGCACGAGCTGCTTCTTCTCGACTTCAGTGAAGAGCCCCCGCACATCCGGGTCGGTGAATTTCATGACCAGGGCTTCTTTATGGAATGAGGCGTGCAGGTCGAATACGGCAAAGGCCTTCACGATGTGGCTTCTGATGTTTTCTCTGATGGTTATGGAGTCATCCCGCTCGAGCGAGTATATGCCCGTGACAAAGGTGTCCAGGTGCCGCTCGAGGATCTCCAGGAACAGGCTCCGCTTGTCCTCGAAATAGCTGTAAAAGGTGCCTATGGAGACCCCGGCCTGTCGTGCGATCTCGTTGGAACTCGTTCCCATGAGCCCCTTCTCAGAGAACAGGGCAAGGGCGGTATCCATGATCCTCTGCTTCCTCTCCCTGCTGCGCCTCTGTTTCGGAATGCGGACACGCATGAGTCCCTCACTCTTTGCATTCAACAACGATGTCTTTATAATTACCTAATACCCTGTATTCATCGAGTCAATGAAAATATGAGCATCAGCTCATATTGATCTTGACAACCGGAGCCTTCAGTCTTAGTATTTGAGTCCTGATTGCTCCTTCGCGGTTTGTATGACAGATTCATGCATGGGGGGCTGTGAATGAATGCATTGGTCACCGGCGCAACCGGATTCATCGGCTCGGTGCTTGCTAGGGAGCTCATCGACCAGGGACACGAGGTAAGGGCCCTCGCGCTGCCAGGAGAAAGCGCGAAGGAGCTGGAGAGGCTCGGCATCGACATCCGCAAGGGGGACCTCACCAACCCCGAATCCCTCAGGGGCATCTGTGACGGGATGGACGTCGTCTTCCACCTGGCGGGCCGTGTCACGGACTGGGGAAAGAAAGATCTGTTCTCCAGGGCCATCCTCGACGCCACGAGGAACCTCCTCGAGGAAGCATTAGGAAAGGCCAGGCGCTTCATCTACATCAGCTCCATCGCCGCAATCGGCCTGGGCCGCCACATGAAGGGCATCAGGGAGACCGACCCGGTCTTCAAGTCGGGTATCCCCTACAACGACGCCAAACTCGACGCGGAGCTGCTCGTATGGACCTACCACGATACGGGCAGGATCGCATGCACCGTCATCCGCCCGGCAAACGTGACCGGCCCGGGCAGCGTGTGGGTCAGGGACATCCTGGACAAGATGAGGTCCATGCCCCTGCCGCTCATAGATGGCGGAAGGTACAGCTCCAGCTTCATCTACGTTGACAACCTGGTGGGCGGGATCGTCCTCGCAGGGACACGAGACGTCGCCAGGGGCAAGACCTACCACCTCAGGGACGACTGGGACGTGACCTGGAGGCGGTACATCACCGACCTCGGCGCCATCATCGGGAAGAGGCCCATGGGAAGCGTACCGTATCCGGTGGCCAGACTTGTCGGCCGGGCGTGCGATGCCATCTGCACGCCGCTGGGCATCAGACCCCCGCTCACGCGCATGGCCGTGGACATCACGGGAAGGGACCTCGACGTGGACAACACCCTGGCCAAGGGCGACCTGGGCTGGAAGACGCGGATCACCTACCAGGAAGCGCTGCAGAGGATCGGCGTGTGGGTGATGGACCGCTACCTGAAGGGCATGTAAAAAGCATTTTTAGAAAGCACCTTTTCATGCAAGGAGGGATCCATGAAATTGTCGTTTCTTCTCTTCGTACTGTTCCTCAAGCTTTCACGGGCTGCAAGGACCCACACCGCCTTCAAGAACTACATAGGCACCGTCCAGCTCAGGATCCTCATCAAGACCGCAGACAACAGGTGGGGGAGGGTCTTCATCTTCGACCAGGGCAGGGTGCTCTCCAAGTCCGGTGCAGACCACCCCTTCGACGCGGCGCTCGTGTGGTCGGACCCCAACACCGCCTTCAAGGTGATGCTCGCCGGCACCGACGAGGCAACCTTCGCAGCTGCGGCAGGCGGCAAGGTGAAGGTGGAGGGGATGGCCTACTATATCCAGTGGTTCAACGATGCAGTGAAGCTCATCATGTAGCGGGGCGTCTCTCGCTCTGAGACTGTCTCACAAATAATGACATGGGAGGATAATGCCATGACACAGATATCTGGCGGTCATCTGGTCGGGAAATATCTCAAGGAAGTCGAGCGGGTCGACACGGTATTCTGCATATCCGGCGGACACATCGAGGCGATCCTGGACAGCTTCACCGAGTACAGGATCCGCGCCATTGACGTACGACACGAGCAGGCCGCGGCCATGATGGCCCACGCCTGGTCCGTGTACACGGGCAAACCGGGGGTGTGCCTCGTCACTGCCGGGCCTGGGTTCACCAATGCCCTGACCGGCATCGCGAACGCATACCTGGATAACGCCCCGCTGGTGGTTCTCTGCGGCAGGCACCCGCTGCGCGACGATCTGAAGGGGGCCCTGCAGGAGATGAACCAGATCGACATGGTCAAGCCCATCACCAAGTGGGCCGCCACGTGTTACGATACCAGGCGCATACCCGAGTACCTCGCCGCCGCGTTCCGCAACGCCGTCGGAGGCCGTCCCGGACCGGTCTTCCTCGAGCTGCCGCCGGACATACTCAACCCGAAGGTACCCATCGAGAAGGCGCCCATGCCCGCGCGCCCCACGAGGAGATACACGGTGCACCCGGACGAGTGGGACCTCAAGCAGGCCGCCGAGCTCATCAACAGTGCCCAAAAGCCTCTCTTCATGGGAGGCAGCGGCGTGGGCATGAGCTGCTGCGGCATCGCCCTGAACCAGTTCATCGACAAGTCGGGCATCCCGTTCATCCTCCTGAACACCGGCAGGGGCGAGCTGCCCGACAACCACCCCCTGTCCCTGTGGGACGTGGGGAACACGGGGCTCATGCTCGGGCTCACCCAGGTGGACGTGCTGGTCGCCGTTGGCATTCGCTTCAACTGGCTGTTCCAGTCCGGGGCCGTGATCCCGCCGAACGTCAAGGTCGTGCGCATCGACATCGATCCGACCGAGATCGACCGCAACCGGACTGCCGATGTGGGCCTGGTGGGCGACGCTTCCTCGGTGCTGAACCAGCTGCTTCCGCTCATCAGGAAGGCCGATAACGGCGCATGGGTCTCCCAGCTGCGGGCCGCGAGCCGTGCCTTCCTCGACCCTGAGCTCAAGCTCAGGGAGAACCCGACCAGCCCCATCCATCCCATCAGGCTGGTGGCCCAGATCCAGAAAGCGGTGGGGGACGATGCCGTCTATGTGGTGGACGGAGGCGACACGAGCTATTTCGGGCTCATGGGTTTCACGTCGAGGGAAAAGGCGGGTGTCGTAGGAACCGCATCGGGCCTCCTCGGGTGCCTGGGCACGGGAATCCCCTTCGGCATCGCGGCCAAGCTCGCGCGGCCCGACAAGAAGGTCCTCGTGCTCAACGGCGACGGATCCTTCGGGTTCAACTCCATGGAGTTCGACACCATGGTGCGCCACAACATCCCCGTGGTGGTCGTAGTGAACAACGACACGGCCTGGGGCATGATCAAGCACAGCCAGGAGCTTTCCATAGGGTGCGACCGTCTTCAGTGCGCCGAGCTCGGCGAGAGGCGCTACGAGAAGATGGTCGAGGGCCTCGGGGGCTACGGCGAGTTCGTCACCAAGGACGAGGACATCATCCCCGCGGTAAGGCGTGCCTTCGACTCGGGCAGACCCGCCTGCATCAACGTGATGACCGACCCGACTGCCACGAGCCCGGCCACGCCGCTGTTCTACCAGGCCCTCAAGATGGACTGACGTCATGAAGGCACTCTACTTCAACATAACGGTGCCAAACTACCTGGCTCTGCAGGTACTTGGCAGGATCAGTAAGAAATACTACTTCGAGGGGCCCTTTGCCACGGTCAGCCTCAAGGATGTCCCGGAGCCGAAGCTCCCGAACCAGGACTGGGTGAAGATCAGAGTGCGGCTCTGCGGGTTCTGCGGGAGCGACCTCAACCTGCTCATGGTCAGGGATTCGCCCATGGCGTCACCGTTTACCTCGTTCCCCTGCATCTTCGGCCACGAACTCTGCGGCGACGTGGTGGAGACGGGCAAAGGCGTGGACACCTGCACCGTGGGGGACCTGGTCACGGTGAGCCCCCTGCTGAGCTGCGTCCCGCGAGGCATCTCCCCGGTATGCCCGGTCTGCGCAGCGGGCAGGCCAGGCAACTGCGAGCACTTCGCCGAGGGCGCCTTCGCACCGGGGCTGTTCGCCGGCATATGCAGGGACGTGGGGGGCGGGTTCGCCGAGTACATGGTGGCCCACAAGAGCCAGGTGTTTCCAGTTCCGAAGGGGGTGAGCCCCGAGGCGGCCACGCTGACTGAGCCGTTCGCAGTGGGGATCCAGACCGTGCTCGACAACAGACCCGAGGAGAAGGACAGGGTCCTCGTCATCGGCGGCGGGGTTATCGGAACCATGATCGTCAAGGCCATCAGGGGTCTGGGCATCGGCTGTACCATCACCGTGGTGGAGCCGGCGGCCTTCAATGCGGAGTATGTCAGGCGGTCCGGGGCCGACCATGTAGTACCGGGCGGCATCATCGATGCGGCCCTGAAGATGACCGGTGCCGTGGTGTACAAGCCCATGCTGGGAGAGCGGATCGTGCAGGGGGGTTTCGACAGGGTCTTCGACACGGTGGGTCACTCGGACACCCTGCAGCAGGCACTCATCGTCACGGCGGGCAGCGGGGTTGTCAGCCTCGTGGGCATCGGCAGAACGATTACCTTGGACCCGACGCCCCTCTGGCTCAAGGTCCAGGCCATAAAGGGATGTTACGGATACGCCTACAACGATACGCCCTCGGGCAGGAAGCATGCCTTCGAGATCGCGCTCGAACTCGTGCAGAGCGGCAGGGTGCAGGTGGAGGATATGCTCACCCACAGCTTCCCAATCGAGGGGTACCGGGAGCTCATCGAGGTCAGCATGAACAAGAGCGCTCACCGCGCCGTCAAGACTGCGGTGCGGTTTGTCTGATAACCCCGCAGATTCTGGAGCATGCCCCCTGCAATTCCTGCAGCTCACTCGCGCATTCCTTAAGTGAGATGAAGGAATTGCAGGGGCTCAGGACCAGGCTCCGGGGAGACAATGCTGCGGCCATGATGTATCGTGCGATGCTCTTTATTTCAAGATATCATCGAGGAGGAGAATCTTTGTGCCCTGACGATTTTCCTTTTCTCCCCCCTTGCACCCTGCCGATAATCAAGATATGACGTAGAACAGCGGTTGCATGGGTGTCGTATCGATGAGCCCGTGCATTTTCTCAGCGGCAATGCAGGGGGATGACGGTTTCGATGGCTGATGCGTTTTTTTCCTTTTTCGAGAGCTTCAGAATCCAGGACTTCTTCGATATAATCATCATATCATCGCTCATCTACGTCAATCTCATCTGGTTCAAACACACCACATCGCGGTTCGTGTTCGTGGGCATGAGCCTGCTCGGCGGCATCTACATCGGTGCCCGTCTCTTCCATCTCTACCTCACCACACTGGTGCTCCAGAGTTTCTTCACCGTCCTCATCATAGCCGTTGTCGTGATCTTCCAGGAAGACATCAGGAGATTCTTCGAGAGGCTGGCCACCCTGAGGTCCCTGGGAAGGAACCACAGAAAAGACTACAGCGCGAACAGCGACACGGTCTCGGCCATCGTGGAGAGCGTCGCGGAGTTTGCATCGAAACGGACAGGGGCGCTCATCGTCATCCGGGGCAACGATCCCCTGGACCGCCAGCTGACCGGGGGCTACCGACTGGACGGCATCGTGACGAAACCACTGCTCATGAGCGTCTTTGATCCACACTCCCAGGGACATGACGGAGCCGTCATCATCGCAAACAGCAGGATAGAGAAGTTCGGCTGCCACCTCCCCCTGTCCACGAGCACGGAAAAGCTCGGCGACTTCGGGCTGCGGCACACGGCCGCCCTCGGTCTCTCGGAACGCTCGGACGCCCTGTGCATCGTCATATCGGAAGAGCGGGGGACCATATCGGTGGCGCACAACGCCGAGATCTTCACCCTGAAGAATGCGGCAGAGCTTCGAACCTACATCGAGAAATATTATCAGAGCAGGCAGCCCGAGCGTACCCCCGTATTCTCAGGGGGCTGGTTTAAGAAGAACACCCTCGAAAAGTGCCTGGCGCTCATGCTGGCCATCGGGCTGTGGTTCGTGTTCGGGTACCAGAAGGAATCCATCCAGAGGGACTACATCGTCCCCATCGAGTACCGGAAGATTTCCCCCGAGTGGGAGATCGAAGAATCGCGGGTGACGGACGCCACCATTACCCTCATGGGATCGTCCCAGGCATTCCGTCTCTTCGATCCCAACAGCCTCAAGATCTCCATCGACCTGTCCTCACTGACCGAGGGGAGACAGGTCGTCAACCTGACCGTCGACATGGTCAACGTGCCGTCGAATCTGACCCTTCTCAAGATCAAGCCGGACAAGATAACGATGACGGCCCGTCATCTCTATCCCAGGGAGATCAAGGTGTCCATCGATACCGTGGGGCGCGCCCCCGAGGGATACGAGGTCCTCGGGATGTCGGTGGAGCCCCAGTACGTAACGGTACTCGCCCCGTTTTCGCTGACCGGGAACAAGATATCCCTGGCAACGGAACCCATCGACCTCTCGAAGATCAAGGGGCCCCAGGCCGTGAATGTCAAGGTCGTGCCGTCGACGTCCAAGGTGAGGTTCAGAAACAACCAGACGCCCATGGTCAAAGTGACGGTTGACATGGGGCCGGCAGAGGAAAAGGAATCCAAGAACGGGAAGGAGGACTGATCCGGGCGAAGAACCAGGTGCCTCAGCACAAGGTCAGTCCGAGACGAGATACACGCTGTCCCCGACCCGGGTCTTGTCCTTTACCTTGATGCCGATGAGGTCGCCTGCGTTGGCCACCGTCACTGCCTTGTTGTCGATCTGCATGGATTCGATATTCTCTTCGAACGCCGTCGTGGCGCCTTCGATGGAGATTTTGTCGCCGACCTTCAGTGTGTCGTCCAACTGGATTCCCGCGACGCTGATCTTGCTGAAGAAATGGGTGACTTTGCCGATCAGTTTCTTCTCACCAGCCATTGCCGCACCTCCTCATATCTTGTTGCTATTATAAGGCAATTTTTACAGAAATCTCAAGAGGAAAATTGTGCATCCGCACGAAAAGACCTGCTCTGCGAGCAGGCACCCCGTCCGTGTCATCCCGGGTGTGTCCTGTCGGCTTCGTAGAGGAGCAGGTGGGCGAAGGCGGCCACGACGAGGCCATGGGTGATCTTCTGCTCCCTGATCATCCTGTAGATCTCCTCCTTCTTCACGAGATCCACCCTGATGGACTCGGTGGGGTCCAGCGACTGGCCCGATGACTGGGTACAGCTCAGGGCCAGGAACGAGTAGCACCGGTTGGTCTGCAGGGCAGGGTTGGGCTCGACCGTGCCGATGTGCACCACGTCGTCGCTTACATAGCCGGTTTCCTCGGTCATTTCGCGAACGGCAGCCTCCATGGGGCTCGAGTCTCCCTCCGAGATGAGACCGCCCGGGATCTCCAGGGTGTCGCGCCTGATACCGTGACGGTACTGGCGGATGGTTACGACGTTCCCGTCGTCGGTCAGGGGGATGACGTTAACCCAGTCGCCCAGTTCGAAGACCGTGAAGTCCTTGATGATGTCGTTGGGCAGGAAGTGGTACCTGTCCTGGCGGACATTCACGAGGCGGTTCCGGAACACGGTCTTGGAGTAGAGGTAGTTCCAGTCCTTCTTCATGGGAGCCTCCCGGTGTTTGTCCATGATACCACGGAAACACCATGTTGACCATTCGCCGTTTTACGTGATGTCGCCCCCTGTTGCCGCCGAGACTGGTTTATGATAAACAGGGAGAGTCAGGAGATGCCCATGAAGTGCGTTTACATGGACGAACAGTGCTACGAGTTCCACCAGGAAGACATAGCAGACAAATGCTTCCTCTGCGGCCAGAACTCCCAGAAGCTTTTCGTCGTGCGGCAGATCTCCAGCATGAAAATGGTTCACATGTGCGGGGAATGCATGGTGAACAACTGCGAGGAGTTCCTACTCGACAACACCAGACCCTGGGAGGGCCTGAAAGGAAAGAGCGAGTAGGGCTCAGAGCTCGTAGAGCCTCGGGAATTTCAGAACGAAGGTCGTTCCCTCTCCGACCTTGGACGTGACGTCGATCTTGCCCGTGTGGGCGTCCATGATCTTCTTGACGAAGGTGAGCCCCAGCCCCGAACCCTTCTGTCGTTCCTCCTTGCCCTTGACCCGGAAGAAGGGCTCGAAGATGAAGGGGAGCTTGTCCGAGGGTATGCCCGCGCCCGTGTCCGCGATGGTAACGTAGACGTAGTAGTCGTCAGAACCCATGGAGACGGATATCTTTCCGCCCGGCGGCGTATATTTCGTGGCGTTGCCTATGATGTTCGAGAACACCCGCAGCAGGCTCTCACGGTCGCCCAGGATCTTCGGCATATCCGGCATGCCAGAGGATTCCAGCGTGATTTCCCGTCTCTGGCACAGGGGCCGGAGCTCCTCGATGCTCTGTTCCACGATGTCGGTGATGAGAAGGGGGACGCGCGTCCTGGAGAAGGACCCGTCTTCGATGCGGGAGAGGTCGAGCCAGTGGTCAACCAGGTCGTGCAGGGACTGCAGGCGCTTCTCGCAGCGCTCGATGATCTCCTTGGCCGCTTCGCTCAGATCCGAGTCCGCAATGACCTTGAGCGTCTCGAAATATTGCATGATGGTCACCAGCGGGGAGCGCATCTCGTGGCTCACGAAGGTGATGAAGCTCCGCTCCATGCGCTCCTTCTCCTCCCGCAGGCGGTCCGCCTCGATCTTGAGGGACCGGTGTTCGAGGCCACGCTTGGTCACTGCACGGATCTGGTCAGGGGTGAAGGGTTTGGGGAGGTAGTCGTAGGCCCCCTTCTTCATGGCCTCCACTGCGGAAACGATGGACGCGTACCCGGTGATCACGATGAGGACCATGCCGGGCATCTCCTTGGACAGGAGATCGATGACATCCATTCCCGAACAGCTCGGCATCTTCAGGTCGATGAAGGCGAGGTCGGGCTTCCTGGCCCGCGCCAGACCTATGCCTTCATGACCGTCCGAGGACGTCACCACCGTGTAGCCGGACTTCTCAAGGGCCTGCCTGCATCCGTCGAGGATGGACTCCTCATCGTCTATGATGAGGATCTGCGCAGGGCCGTTCTCCCTGTCCTCCATAAACCGTTACCTCAGGAGCTGGCCAACGTATTTGAGCAGGTCGTCCGCCTTGATGGGCTTGTGGAGGACCATGTCCACGGTTGGGAGCTCATCGGGCGGCTCGAAAGACTGGTAGGGCCCCTGGAGGTCGACCGCGCTGAGCATGATAAGGGGGATCTGCTTGCCCGACTCCGAGGTCCGCAGCCGTGACACCACGTTGAACCCCTCGCTCCAGGTCTCCATCATCATGTCGACGATGGCTATGTCGGGGGATACGGACTTGGCCATGTCGATGCCGGACTTGCCGTCCTCGGCAAGGAAAACCTCGTATCCTCCCTTTTCGAGGATGAGTTTGGTGGCCATGAGGAAATCCTTGTCGTCATCGATCAAGAGAACCTTCTTTTTGGAATCCATGGGCTATACCTCCTTCAAGGATCTCGTACCAGAGAAAAGCAAGGAGAGTGCCATTTATAAACCGACTGATATAACAACAGATAAGCACCACAACGATCTTTCTCATCTGCTTGGGGATGGGGAGAAACACCCCACGGAGGAGGCAGATAACCCCCTTTGCCCCTCATGACTCGTCCGGCAGGTCTCCCTTCTCGGGGTCCATGGCGATGCCGTAGATCCTGATCTTGCTTCGCAGCGTCTTGCGGTCTATGCCCAGGAATCCGGCGGTCTTGTTCATGTGGTAATGGAAATGCTTGAGGGCCTTCTCGATGTGTTCCTTCTCGACATCCACCAGTCGCATCCTGCCGGAGAAGGGATCCACGACGGGCGCCTTGGCCCGGGTGTCCTGACCGTAGTACAGGATGTCCGACAGCGTCACCTCCTCATGGTCGGAGAGTACGCACAGACGTTCGATGGTGTTCTTGAGCTCCCGGATATTGCCGGGCCAGGTATAGGTGTTCAGCGACTTGACCGCCTCCTGGGAGAATCGCTGTGCGAGGCAGGAGTGTTTCTCCCGATAGATCTCCAGGTAGTGCTGGGCGATTTCGACGATGTCTGAGCGGTGTTCGCGCAACGGCCTGATGTGGATGGGAACCACCGAGATGCGGTAGAAGAGGTCTTCCCTGAAAGCGCCTGCATCGACCTCTGCGCGCAGGTCCTTGTTGGTGGCCGTGATGAGCCTCACGTCGACCTTTTCGGGAATGGAACTGCCGACCCTGGGTATCTCCTGTTCCTGGATGACGCGCAGGAGCTTGGCCTGGGTGTCGAGGGTGATGTTTGATATCTCGTCCAGGAACAGGGTACCCTTGTCGGCCAGCTGAAACCGTCCTTCCCTCGTTTCCGTGGCTCCGCTGAAGGCGCCCTTGACGTGGCCGAAGAGCTCGCTCTCCATGAGGTTGTGAACCAGAGAGGAGCAGTCCACCGGCATGAAGGGCTTGCCCGAGCGTCTGCTCAGGTTGTGTATGGTCCGAGCCACGAGCTCCTTTCCCGTACCGCTCTCCCCGGTGATGAGAACCGAGGTGTCGGTCTGGGCGATGCGCTTGATGGTGTCCTTGAGTTCCCTCATATAGTCGCTGCCGCCGATGAGCATGGACAGCGAATCGTCGTGCTCACCAAGTCTGGCCGTGACCAGGCTGTCTTGCACGGCGCTCCTCAGTTCTCCCGCTCCGAAGGGCTTGGTGAGGAAGTTCCTGGCCCCCAGGCGCATCGCCTCCACGGCGAGGGGGATGGTGCCGTATCCGGTTATGATAATGATCTTTGCAGAGATGGTCTGTTCCTTCTTCAGCATCCTGAGGATCTCGAGGCCCTCTATCTTGGGCAGCCTCACGTCCAGCAGGATGAGGTCGAAACGGTTGGTCTGAGCGAGCTGAAGCCCGTGTTCGGCGTCGCCGGTGCTCTCCACATCATGGCCCATGCGGACAAGTATCTGCTGGCAGCCGTCGCGGATGGACTCCTCGTCGTCGATGATCAGAATACGCCTGGTCTTCTTAGCCAATGCTACATTCCTCCCGAGAATGCTTTTTCTCGAACCGTGATGAATTGCCGGCAGGAGGCAGGGTGATCGTGAAGGTCGTTCCCTTGCCGGGATCGCTCATGACGTCGATGAAGCCGCCGTGTTTCTGGATGATCCCATAGGTTATAGACAGGCCGAGGCCCGTGCCCTGGCCGGGGTCCTTGGTGGTGAAGAAGGGCTCGAAGATATGGGGTAGATAGGCCTTGTCGATTCCCTTTCCCGTGTCGCTGATCAGTATCTTCAGCGCGCCGGTGCTCGAGAACCTGGTCTCAATCGTGAGAACGCCTTTGCCGCACATGGCATCAGTGGCATTGATGAACAGGTTCAGGAAGACTTCCTCGAGGCGCGACGGGTCCCCCATGACCTGGGGGAGGTCTTCTGCGAATGCCGTTTTCACCTCTATGCCGTGGAAGATGGACTGGTCCTTGACGAGATTCAGCGATGTCATGATGACATCATTGACCGACAGGGGGGTCATGTCGCCCGACGGGGTCCTGGCGAAGTCCAGGAGGTTCTGCACGATCTTCTTGCAGCGTTCGGTCTGGTAGATGATCTTTTCCATGTTCTCACGCGCCGCGTCTTGCGGGTTCATCTCCTCTAGCACGAGGTTGCTGTACAGGAGGATGCCGCCGAGGGGATTGTTGATTTCGTGAGCCACCCCCGCCGCCATCTGGCCGAGCGACGCGAGGCGCTCGGTGACGGTGATGCGCTGGAAGGCCTTCTGGAGCCGGTCGTCACGATCCTTCAGGGACCTCGCCATATTGTTGAAGGCTTCATCGAGCATGTCGAAGCCGGACGAACGGCCGGGAGGGAGCTGGTAATCGAGGTCCCCCGAGGCGATGGCCTCGGTGGCCTGGTTCAGGATCCTGATCCTGCGTATGATGCTCTGGCCGAGCCTGAAGGAGACCAGAAAGGCGATCACCATGCCCAAAGCAGTGACGCCGAGGAAGATGAGCACGGTCTTCATCATCATGTCCCTGTACTTGGCCTCGAGGATGCCGGTATAGAGCATGCCTATGATCCTGTTGTCGATGTCCCATATGGGGGTGTACGAGCTGATGTACCAGTCGTTCACCACAAAGGCCCTGCCGATCCAGTCCTTGCCGCGGCCGATGACCTGGTCGTAGACCTCCTTGGAGACGATGGTTCCCACTGCCCGGTCGTTCTCTCTGGTCATGACGTTGGTGGATATGCGGACACCGCCCAGGAATATGGTGGCAAACCCCATGTCCCTGTCCCGGTACCGCTCTGCCAGGTAGACGGTCTCCTTGATGGTGTCGACGATGCCGTAGTCGCGATTCAGCAGGACGCCGCCCACCAGGGCACCGAGCAGCCTGCCGCTTCTGTCCACGATGGGATAGGCGGCCCTGAGCACCATGCCCTCGGTGAGGATCTTTTCTTTGATCTCCACGGATTTCTCGGTCTTGACGATCGGGATCTGCACGCGTTCCGCAAGCTTCGGGTTCTGCGCCACGATGACGTCGTAGGGCATGATGACGGTCGAGGACTTGGGCTTCCTTTCGAGAAGGCAGACCCGGACCACCGAGTCCCAGAGGATGACATCGCCCTTGGCGTCGGGATTGGCAGCCCGGTATATGACCTTGCCGTTCGTGTCGACCAGGGTGAGCATGTCCAGTGCCATGGGACCCACCGACACGTAGGTTCCGCTCCTGATGATCACGCGCAGGTCTTCGAGAACCTCGAGATTGCCGCTGAGGATGGCCTCGTGTATGGGCGACCGCAGTGCGATGAACTGGAGCTGGTACTCGAGGCGCTCCAGGTTGTGCCGGTAGACGAGCTTGGCCGTGTTGATGTCCTGCTGGACCTTGCGCTGCACCTCGTCCAGGGTGGACTTGTTGATCATCGTGATGCCCACCATTGAAGCCACCGCGGCGGTGAGGCATGTGGCGGTCAGAAACCCGATGACAAGGCGGCTCTGTAATTTCATGGAATGCTCACGTCGATCCCCTGCTCCGCTCAGGAATATCGTCTTCATCGACTACTATAACACCCTGTACCGGTCTGATCAACGGAACATGCAGGGATTCCATGATGATGCAGACGTATCGGCACCATGAGAAAATTCAAACCGCCCGAAGGGAACCGTTACCATGACGGACTGGAAACGGCACCCTTCGGGCGGAACGAACTCCATTATCGCCGGGTGAACCACCACGGGGAGAGATCGGCCCGGAATGCTGCTACCCTCCCTGAACCGCCAGGAGTCTGTTGACACGGGCGAGGAGTTCGGAGACTGGTACGGGCTTCGATATGTAGTCGTCAGCGGGGAGGTATTCGCCGTCCGTCTCCGGCGAGAACTTGAATCCTGTCTTCTCCGTCACCGCCGTCACCATGATGATGGGGATCATACGGCAGGCGTTGTCGTTTTTCAGATCGGCGCAGAGGTCGAACCCGTCGGTGTGCTTTTCCATCATGACATCGAGGATGATGAGGTCGGGCTGATAGTTCTCCACGGAACTGCGGCCCTCGCCGATGGTCAGCGCGTGGTTCACCTGGTAGCCGTTGTTTTCCAGGACGATCTTGAGGGCATCGCCATAATCCCTGTCATCATCAATGATGAGTATCTTCTTCTTCGTATCCGTCATACCAATCCCTCCGGTGACTCAATAGATATGGTCGGCAATGGCCTTGACCACTTCCAGGGTGCCGATGTGGACCGGGCAGTAGTCCGAGCACCTGCCGCATCCGACGCACCCGCACAGGGCGCCCTGGTTGTCGACGGGGTTGAAATGGACAAGCTTGTGCTCGTGCCTTCTCTTGAGTCGTGAGGCCTGGCTGGGTCGTGGATTGTGTCCCGATGCCTCGCGGGTGAAGCCGGCATACAGGCAGGTGTCCCAGGTGCGCATCCGTTCGCCGCTGCCTTCCGCGGTGACACGGTCGACCACGTTGAAGCAGGTGCAGGTCGGGCAGACATAGACACACCCGCCGCAGGTAATGCATTTCCTGCCGAAGTGCTCCCACACGCCCTCGTTGGCACCGGCACCTTTGAGGACCTCCATGGCGTCGACGACCTCCGCGACGATGGGGATGGAGTTGTGGGCCATGTGCTTGACCCTGCTCAGGCGTTCCGCAGCATCATCCACGTCGAAGTCCCGGAAGGGTTCCTGCGTGATCAGAAACCTGCCGGCATCGGAACCTGACTCAACCAGGAAGTCGGTGCCCATGTCGAAGAGCTGGATGTCGAATCCCTCCTGGGCATAGGGTCCGCTGTGAACCGTGGTGCAGAAGCAGGTTTCGTTCTGAGGCCAGCTGCAGGCATGCACCACGATGAGGGTGTCCTCGGCGTGGGACCGGTGATACACGTCATCCACGTCCCTGCTGTAGAAGCTCCGTGCCTGGCGGATGCCCGTGAGGTCGCACGCTCTGATGCCGAAGAGCATGGTCTTCTCGTGGTGGATGACCGGCGTGAACGTGCCGTTCTCCACCGAGAAGATGGACTCGTTCTGTGGCAGGTATGACGACTTGGGGGGCATGGGAGGCTTGCGGTACTCGATGGTGAACATGGAGGCATCGAAGGCGTCGAACACACAGTCTCCATTCTCGCGGAGGCTCGGGGCCAGGATGGAGTAGTCTTTCGACCAGGCTTCGAGGACATGAACGACGTCTTTCTTGGCTACGAGCTTCATGGGCACCTCCTGATCCTTGCCGCGCACACCTTGTATTCAGGGATCTCCGCCACGGGATCGAACGCCGAATTAGTGAGCCTGTTTACCGGGGCCTCCCTGAAGTGGAAGGTGGTGAACAGAACCCGCTTGGGCACACGGGGCGTCACCTCGGCCTTGAGCCTGATGGATCCCCTCCTGGACTCCAGTTCCACCGTGTCGCTGTTCCTGATGCCGAGCTTCTTGGCGTCTTCGGGATTGATCTCCACGAGGGGTTCAGGTGCCTCGCGCTCGAGGATATCGATGCGCCTCGTCATGGTGCCGGTGTGAAAATGGTAGTAGACGCGGCCCGTGGTAAGGATGAAGTCATATTCATCATCAGGGGTTTCCGCAGCTGGCTTGAAGTCGCAGGGAAGGAAACTGCCCTTGCCCTTGGTGAACTGTTCGCGATGCAGGTACTCGGTGCCCGGGTGGTTTTCGTTGGGGCAGGGCCACTGAAGGCCGTGACCGCTGGAGAGCCTTGCATGGGTAATGCCCTTGTACGAAGGGGTCAGTGCATTGATTTCCTTCAGTACCTCTGCGGGCCCGCCGTAATCGGCCGCCAGGCCGAGCCTGCCGCACAGCTCGGCTATGATGACCCAGTCGGGGCGGGCAAGCCCCGGAGGCGGCACCGCAGCACGGGCCAGCTGTACCCGCCGTTCGGTGTTGACGTAGGTGCCCTCCTTCTCGGCAAAGGATGCCGCCGGGAGGACCACATCGGCAAGGGACGCGGTCTCGGAGAGGAAGATGTCCTGAACCACGAGGAATTCGAGGTTGGAAAGGGCGTGCTCCACGTGGGTGATGTCCGGATCGCTCGTGAGCGGATTCTCTCCCATGACGTAGATCGCCTTGAGGGAACCCTGGTGGGCCGCATTGATCATGCCCGTTATGGTGAGGCCGGGTTTCGTGTTCAGTTCGGTTACGCCCCAGGCATCCTCGAACTTCTTGACCGTGGCCGGATCGTTCACCCGCTGGTACCCTGTGAAGACACCGGGCAGCCCGCCCATGTCACAGGCCCCCTGGACGTTGTTCTGACCCCGTAGCGGATTGACGCCCGTGGAGGGCCTTCCCACGTGTCCCGTGAGCATGGCGAGGTTGGCGAGCGTCTTCACGTTGTCGGTGCCGGTGATGTGCTGGGTGATGCCCATGGCATAGACGATCATGGCCTTGTCCGCCTGGGCGTACATGACGGCTGCCCGGTAGAGCTCCGAGGCCCGTATCCCGGTGATCTGCTCGACGGCCTTGGGGGTGTAGCGCGTCACGAGCTTTTTGAGGTCTTCGAATCCCTCGGTTCGGGACTCCACGTAGAGTCTGTCACAGAGATCTTCCTGTATGATGATGTTCATGATGCCGTTGAGCACAGCCACGTCGGTTCCGAGATTCTGCTTGAAGTGCAGGGTGGCGAACTGGGCAAGCGGGATCTCCCGGGGATCGAAGAGGATGAGCTTGGCTCCGTTCTCAACCGCGTTGATGATGCGGGATCCGATGAGTGGGTGCTGGGCGGTAGTGTTGGATCCGATGACGAAGAAGAGGTCGGCATCGTCGAACTCGTTTATGGAATTTGTCATGGCCCCAGAACCGAATGCTGCGGCCAGACCGGCCACGGTGGAGCTGTGTCAGAGCCGGGCGCAGTGGTCCACGTTGTTGGTCCTGAAGACGCCGCGGGCGAGCTTCATGAAGAGGTAGTTTTCCTCGTTCGTGACCTTGGCCGAGCAGAGGAACCCCAGGGCTTCGGGGCCGTGCGTGTCACGGATGCCTGTGAGCCTGGTGCAGATGAGGTCAAGGGCCTCGTCCCAGGTGCTCTCGACCAGTTCGCCGTTCTTCCTCACGAGCGGGACCGTCAGCCTGTCCGGTGCGTGGATGAACTCGTGGGAGTTCCACCCCTTGGCACAGAGCATGCCCTTGTTCACCGGGTTGCCCGGGCTGGGCTCGACACCCGTGACCCTGCCGTCATGGACGACCAGGTAGAAGTTGCACCCGCATCCACAGAAGGGACAAATGGTTGGTATGCGCGCCATAGCTATATGGCCTCCTTTATGTGCTCGACCTCGGAGAGGCTGAAGACCGGGCCGTCGGTGCAGCAGTACTTGTTCCCTATCGCGCAGTGCCCGCACTTGCCTACACCGCATTTCATCATGCGTTCCAGGGACATGTAGATGTGGTCCTTGGGAAAGCCCAGCTTGAGAAGCCGGTCGACGACGAAGCGGTACATGACGGGGGGGCCGCACAGAACCGCATACGTATCCTCCGGGGACAGTGAGGTGCGGTCGAAGAGTCCGGTCACGACGCCCACGTACTGTTTCCAGATACCCTCATCGTCACGATCGACACTGTAGAGGTACTTGATGTCGTCGCGGTCGAAGAAACTGAGAAGCTCGTACTTGAAGAGCACATTGTCCGGGCTGTTGGTGCCATACATGAGGATGAGGTCATCGAAGTCCTTTCTCCTGTCCAGGACGTACAGGAGGAGCGAGCGCAACGGGGCAAGCCCGAGGCCGCCAGCCACGAGCAGCAGCTTGTGTCCTTTGAGCTTGTCCACCGGGAACCCCCTGCCGTACGGTCCCCGGATATGGAGCCTGGATCCTTTCCCCAACTCGAAGAGGGCGTTCGTCAGCTTGCCTGCGCGACGGACACAGATCTCGAGGTTGTCGCAGCGTGTGGGAGGCGATGAGATGCTGATCGGTGCCTCTCCCCTGCCGAAGACTGAGACCTCGATGAACTGCCCCGGCTGGTGACCGAATTCGTCCCAGGAGCACCCGTTGTCGAGCTTCAGCTGGAACAGGCGGTGGTCGGTGATCTGCGGCAGCGTGCGGGCTATCGTGACGGGTCGCAGGGTATAGACGTTCTGCGCATGCTCACCCATAGGGGCCTCCTCGATATATGAAGATGAGCTGACAGCCATCAGCTGAATTGGATCACGCAAATTCGGTACCATAGATGCAACAGCCTGAAATAAGGAATGGTTGACATGGACCTGCATGTCCGACGGGGAAAGCTTGGGGCATCATGCCCCATGGATGGGGAAGAATTACCCGAGATCCGTCGTGGTATACAAGCTGTTGCATTCAGGAACGATATGGACTACATCCTGCCCATGTCCGATCAACCGCCCAGCCTCCTCTTTGCCGACTGCGGAGGGAATATCATGGATTTTCCCGGCCTCGCCCTGGTGGGACGCAGCGGGGACTACCTCGTTCCCGTCTTGGAGGAGGAGACCATGGTGCTTCCCAGGGGATCTCAGCTCTACGTGCTGCCGGGGAGACACCCCGTGGGGATGGACCCCGAAACAGGAGAGGTCGTTGTCCTGGAGGAAAACCCATATGATGGATCACGGCCGGTATTCGCCGTGGCCGCCTTCCTGCCCGCAGCGCATACGCAGACCTTTCTCTCAGCATGGAATTGTGCGGGAGGCGTCAAAGAGCTCCCCCTCTTTGCGTATACGGCCGTCGGGTGGAAGGACGGTTTCGTGACGACTGCGCTCAGGACCGACGAGTCCCACAGGCAGGACCCGGACCTGTTCGACCACGCCCAGGTGGAGGCAGGGATACGCAGATGGAGGCTGGAGTTTCCACGCAACCGTCTCGTGGAGCACCTGACGCATTGCGCCACCTGCTACGGGTGTCCCGCGGCGCTCAATCTTTTCCAGGGAAGGGAGGAAGCACCGCTTCCCACGTCCCCCGCGTGCAATGCATCCTGCATCGGGTGTATCTCCAGGCAGACAGGAGACAGGCCCCCCTCTCCACAGGAACGGATAACCTTTGTGCCGAGCCCCGAGGAGATTGCTGAGGTCGCCCTCGCACACATCGCTGCTGTGGCAGAGCCGGTCGTGAGCTTCGGCCAGGGGTGTGAGGGCGAGCCGCTCATGGTGAGCGAGACCATCAGGGAGGCCATCAGGCTCATTCGCTCGGCAACGCCCAGGGGGACCATCAACCTGAACACCAATGCGAGTCTGCCGCGGAAGGTCGCCGAGCTCGCTGATGCCGGCCTCGACAGCATGCGCATCAGCATGAATTCCGCCAGGAGGCAGACGTACGAGACCTATTTCAGGCCATCATACCCGTTTGAGGCCCTGGCGCGAAGCGCGCACGAGATGAAGAGCAGAAGAAAGTTCGTGTCCTTGAACCTGTTCGTTTTCCCCGGACTCACCGATGTGCCCAGGGAGGCCCAGGCCTTGAAACGCTTCGTGGAGGAGACAGGGGTGGACATGATCCAGTGGCGGAATCTCAACATGGACCCGGATGCCTACCTGGGGATGCTCGGGCAGAAACTGCCCGCAGGAATAGGCATAAGGAAGGTCATGGAAACCGTGCCGGTCAGGAAAGGGTATTTCAATCCTTACCTGGGGGGATGATCAGAACTCGACGAAACCTCCCGATCCGTCTCCTTCAGGAAGGTCCTCGCCGGCATCGGCCTCTTCCCAGAACTCCAGGAGCATCACCGTGAAGTCATCATCCAGGCTTTCCCTGCAGTTGAAGGCACGCACATCGGCCTCGATGGCGTCGATGACGTCGTTGCCCCGCATGGTCAACAGGGCATGCCCGAAGCACGCGATGAGTCGTTTCTTGCCATACGGCTCACCGGCTCCATTCTCGGTCTCTATGATGCAGTCGGTGTACAACAGCAGGGCATCACCCCTTTCGATGCCGGTCTCTGCCTTCTCCTCGTAGCAGCCGTCATCGAAGGATCCGAGAAAGAAACCATCGGTATCGAGTTCCCTGATTTCGCCGGTTGCACGCTTGAACAAGAGCGGGGTGGGGTGGCCGGCATTGGAGTAGGTGATGCTCTTGCTGCACCTGTCCGTCATGACGAAGAATGCGGTGATGTAGTCTTCGTCGAGCACGGGCTTCAGCTCGCGGTTGAGCATGTGCATGAGGATGGTGGGGCTTGCCACGGTGGCCGCCAGGGCATGGAAGCTCATCTTGAACATGGAGGAAATGAGGGCCGCTGCAACACCGTGGCCCGACACGTCGGCTATGATGAACCCGGACTGCCCTCCTCCCAGATCGACGACGTCGTAGAGGTCCCCCCCGATGTGGATGGAAGGGATGTACCTGCAGGTGAAACTCACGCCGTTGAGGTTTTCGAAGGTGTCGGGAAGCAGGCTCTTCTGGAGTCTCGCCGCCATTTCCAGCTCGCCGATCATGCGCTGATTCTGGGAACGGATGATCTCGTTCTTTTCCTCCATCTCGGCAAGGGTTATGGTGAGACGGGCGGCCTGTTCCTCCATGAGGTCCCTGGTCTCCACACTCTCCATGAGGAGACGTTCCATCTCTTCGTGCCGCCGGACGGCCTCGGTGGCATCGGCAAAGAGGACCACCGTGTACCTGCCTCCCGTGACGGGCTCGATGGTGCGGATGGTCTTTTCAAAGATCCGTGTCTCCACGCCGCCCCCGGTCATGGTAAGCCGGTCACTGGTGTCGGCGAGGAGATCCCGGACGATGCCTGGCACTTCGTCGATGGCCATGCCGATGACATCTCCGGCCTCGATGGTGGTGATCTCTTCGGCCATCCTGTTCCACGTGACGACGCGGTCACGATCCGACACGATGCACAGGCCCGAGGGTAAGGACCTGGTGAGCGCCATGAAGAAGTCGTCACGGATCATGGGTACCGGTTCGTCCTCCCGACCCTCCTGGTGCCTTCTGCGGCAGATGAGACGCACCCTGTTGCCGCACCCTTCGTAGATGACCTCGTCGAAGAAGTTCCTTGCCAGCTGAACCCCGAGCCCGCTGCCGATATGTGCATGAGGATCGGGGTCGAACTCCCTGTGATAGTCGAAGCCGTCGCCTTCATCGTCAATGACGTACTCCAGCATGTCCCTGTCCATGAAGACCTGGAGGGTGACGGTGCGATTCCGGTAGTCGGGGTTCTTGAGCCTCTCCTTCAGGAGAGCATCGAAGGTTCCCTTCCTGACTGCGTCGGCCTTCTCTTCCATGCCTATATTGAGGTTCCCATGCTCCACGGCATTGATGAGCATCTCCGAGAGTGCCATCTTGAGCATATCGATGTCAGGGCAGATGTTCCGGGCGTTCATGACCGCCTGATCGATATAGGAGGGGAGTTTCTCGAGGTCGTTTTCGAACCTGAGTCTCTTCTGCTCGCCCAGCACACACGCGGTGTCCGGGGCCAGGCCGGCGAACAGGCAACGGCGGCGGGCCTGAATCTTTGCAATGCACTCCTCGACCGTGTCAACGGTTACCGGCCTGACGAGGTAGTCCATGACACCGAGGTGCAAGCATTCCAGGGCGAGGAACCCGTCCACTGCGTCGGCCGCGACAACGACGCAGGATCCGGGAGAGCTGGCGTGAAGGTCATGAAGGGTCTTCATTCCCCGTTCTTCTCTGGAGTTCATGAAAACGAAGACAAGGTCCGGTTTCCTGCCCCTCAGTCGGGTAGGCCACCCTCTCGACGCGCTGGAATGTATCGCAGGGTACCCTTTCCGGGAGAGTCTCCTGGCAAGGCCGCCGGATGCCTTGACCGGGTCTATGATAAGGATGCTCCAAAGTTCGTTCATGGTCGTTCAGTTCCGGACCGTTCTTCAGGAGCAGGCCGGAGGCGTCGATCAGCCCTTGCTGTTCCTGACCAGCCCCATGATGAAGTCGGTCATCGAGTTCAGCGTGACGATTCTGCACACCCCACCCATCTCGATAGCGACCTTGGGCATGCCGAATACGACGCAGCTTTCCTCATCCTGGGCGATCGTGAACGCCCCGGCATCCTTCATCTCCCTCATGCCGCGGGCACCATCGTCACCCATTCCGGTGAGGATGACGCCCAGGGCATTGGGGCCGAGGGTATTGGCCGCCGACCTGAACAGCACGTCCACCGACGGGATATGCCTGTTCACGGGGGGGCCTTCCTTGACCCGCACGAAATATCCCCTGGGTCCCTTGTTCACGATCATGTGCCTGCCGCCGGGGGCGATCAATGCCTGACCCTGCCTCAGCTCGTCATTGTCCTGGGCCTCGATGATGTCCATGGCGGAGAGGGAATTGACCCGCTTTGCAAAGGAATTGGTGAAGACCGGTGGCATGTGCTGCACGATGAGGGTCGGCGGTGCGTCGGCGGGCATCCTGTTGAGGATCTGTTCGAGGGCGACAGTCCCCCCGGTCGATGCACCGATCAACAGAATCTTCGCGCCTTCCCTTGCAGGTGTCGATCGCTCCGATTTGAGGATTGCATCCATGCCCAGCTTCGGGGGGACGATGAGGTTCGGCGGAGAGACCGCTTTCTTCAGCTTCGCCGACGATGCGGCACGCACCTTTGAACAGAGGTCGATCCGCAGGTCTTCGATGCCCTCGCTGATCTTGATCCTGGGCTTGGTCAGGAAGTCTATGGCCCCGAGAGAAAGGGCCTTCACCGTGGCATCGGCCCCCTGCTCGGTGAGAGAAGAGAACATGACCACGGGCATCGGCGAGGTGCGCATGAGGCGGGCGAGAAAGGTGAGTCCGTCCATCTTGGGCATCTCGATGTCGAGGGTCAACACATCGGGCTCGGCCTCTCTGATCTTGCGTACGGCAATGACCGGATCGGGGGCGGTCCCCACGACCTCAATGCCGGGGTCGGAATCGAGGATGTCCTTGAGGAGTTTCCTCACCAGCGCGGAATCGTCGATGATCAGTACCTTTATCTTGCCCATGGTCTTCTCACTCGAAGAAGGTCAACTCGCCGCCTTCCGCATGTAACTTTTCCTTGTCCTGGAAGAGCTTTGACTTGTATGCCTGCTCCGCCTCGATGATCCTCGAGTCCACCGTGGACTTGAGCCTCTTGAGCAGGACCTTGGCCGTGTCAGGGAAATAAAGGATCTTCCTGCCCGAATACCCGCCCACATCCTCTTTCACGATCTCGATCTGCTCCATCTTGAGGAAGGCGCGGACAAAGTCAATGTTCGATTCGGGGACGTTCCCGTCGGTCTTGCGGAAATTGAGCACATGACCTCCGCCGAATACCTTCGCCTGAAAGTGCCTCTGGGATCCCCCTTTCTTGATCATTTCGTTGATGAGCTGTTCCATGGCGAACATGCCGTACTTGGCCGATTCCGAAAGGAACATCTCCTCGGAGCGCACGTCGCCGGGGAGCATGAAGTGATTCATGCCGCCTATGCCGGACTTGATGTCCTTTATACAGACCGAGATGCACGAGCCGAGGACCGTGGCTATGATATCCTGGCTGCTCACATGGAACTCGCCGGGGAGGATGATCACCATGGCTCGTCTGAATCTCTCGCTGTATCTTTTATACATGCTGCACCTTTCGATAGATCGTGTGTTTGATGAACGTGAAGAGGTGCTTCGCGTGCATGAGGGACTCCGAATGTCCGATGAGCATGTATCCGTCCTGCTTCAGATGGAGGTGAAACTTTTTCACCAGTTCGGCCTTGGTCTGTTCGTTGAAATAGATCATGACATTGCGGCAGAAGATGATGTCGAAGGGCTTCTTCATGGGAAACAACGCGTCCATGAGGTTGAGCTTGCGGAAGGAGATCATGTTCTTGATCTGCGGGCCTGCCTCGTACCCTTCTGTCCTGCGCACGAAGTATTTGGTGATGTAGCTCATGGGCACGGGTATGATCTGCTGGCTCGGATATATGCCCCTGGATGCCTGGGCGAGGATCTCGGTATCGAGATCGGTTGCGAGGATCTTTATGTCCCAACCCCGTTCGTTGTGAAAGGCCTCTCTCACGGTCATGGCAATGCTGTAGGGCTCCTCCCCCGATGAGCATCCCGCTGACCAGATCCTCAGCCGCTTCTCCCGTCCCGACCGTGCCCCTTCCATGATGGTTGGCAGGGCCTCGGAAAGGAGGAACTCGAAATGGTGTCTCTCTCGAAAGAAATCGGTCTTGTTGGTGGTGATGCGGTTGATGAGGTTGATGAGTTCGTTGCCTGCATCGCTGCTTTCGTTGAGATAGTGATAATAGTCCGAGAAACTGGATAAATTCAGGGCCCGAAGCCTTTTGGAGAGGCGGGCGACGATCATGTTCCTCTTCCTGTCGGACATGTGGATCCCGGTCTCCCGGAAGATGATGTTCCGGAAGAGCTGGAATTCTCTGTCGCTGATGTTATACGACTGCGAGCACAGCGTTGGATTCATACACCATCGACCATGTTCAGTTCCTCATCGGAAAGCACTTTGTCCACATCGAGAAGGATGACGAACTTGTTGTCCTTGATGCCCATGCCTGCAATGAACTCGGTGCTGATGCCGTTCGAAAAGTGTGGACGCGGCTTGACATCTTCCCTGTTCAACGTGATGACATCGCTCACGGCATCCACGACGAGCCCCATGATCCTGCCGGACACGTCAAGGATCATTATGACCGTGAACTGGTCATAGTCCTTCATGTCCATGCCGAAGCGCTCGCGTAGGTCGATGACGGGGACTACGATGCCCCTGAGATTGAGTACGCCCTTTATGAAGCTCGGCACATTGGGGATGGTGGTACAGCTCTGGTATGCGATGATCTCGTTGAGCTTGAGGATGGATATCCCGTAGGTTTCCCCACCCAGCTGAAATGTGACATACTGGTTCGAAAGGGATATCGCCGTCTCGTTCTGTTGGGCCATCGTCACGCTCTCCATCAGAATTCCTCGAAATCGTCTTCGAATTTGGTCTCGGGTGAGGCAGGGACGGTCTTGGGCTGGACAGGCTTTGCCGTCGGTTCCGTCTTCTTCGGGGCCTTCCTTTTCATTCTGGGGGCTTCAGCCTCGCGAGTCACCCTGAACCGTGCCACGGTTTCAGCCACTTCTCTTGCCTCTTTGCTGAGGCTGTCCGAGGTGCAGGCAAGCTCTTCCACCGTCGATGCGTTCTGCTGCGTGGTGGAGTCGATCTGGGCAATGGCCCGGTTCAATTCGTCCACGCCGGTCGCCTGTTCGCTCGATGCTGCCGCGATCTCCTCCATGACCTGGGAGAGATCCTGGATATGCCGAATGATCTGTTCGAGAGACTCGCCGGATTTCTTGACCATGGTATCGCCCGCGGCGATCTTGTTGACCGTGTCCTCGATGAGGACCTTGATCTGGCGGGCTGCCTCAGCAGACCGCTGGGCAAGTGCGCGGACTTCTTCTGCTACGACTGCGAATCCCTTGCCGTGTTCACCGGCTCGTGCCGCCTCGACTGCCGCATTGAGCGCCAGGAGGTTTGTCTGAAAGGCGACCTCGTTGACCGTGACGATGATATCGCCGATCTTCTTGGATGCATCGGATATTTCGCTCATGCCCCGGACCAGTTCCTGGGCCGCGTCGCCACTGGCGTTCGCCATGTGGACCATGTCGGTGGCCTTCTGCCGCCCGTCGGTGGCGTTCTCCGCGTTATGCTTGATGGAGGAGGTCATTTCCTCGATGGTTGCAGCGACCTCTTCGATGGCTGAGGCCTGTTGCTGGGTGGCCTGGGACAGGCCCTGGGCACCTGCTGCGACCTCCTTGGTCGCCATGTCGACCTGGATGGATGAATGTTTCACCTTGGATATGACGTCCTCGAGGTTCTCCACAAAGGTGTTGAACCACGAGGCGATATCACCGACCTCGTCGGTTGACAGAACGGGCAGCCTCTTGGACAGGTCGGCCTCTCCCTGGGCGATGTCCATCATGCTCGTGGAGATGTCACGGGCCCTCCGTGCTATCCTGCCGGCAAAGAGCATGCCTAGACCGGCGACCACGATGGCGGTTATGATCAGGAAGATGAGCATCTTGATCTGCAGGCCCCTGACCGACGCAAGGGCCTCGGACGACGGGACAGCGGCCCATACCACCCAGTCGAGAGGTTTGATGTAGGCAAGGTAGCTGATCTTGTTGATCCCGTCGAAGTTGTAGTTGAACCGTCCCTGCTTCTGGTTCACGGCACTCTTGACCCAGTTGTGGGTGTTGTAGAGGGTCTTATTGGTGCGGAATTCGGCCTTGGGGTGGTAGATGCATGTTCCATCCGGCTGGAAGATGACCAGGTAGCCGGTTTCGAAGTACTTCTCCTTGGACGCCTCACGGATGAGGTCGTTCTTGAGAGACCTTATGAGCTGCTCCTTGATGATATCCAGGTTGCCCTCGATGGAGGCGCTCCTCATCTCCGCCATTCTGACGAAGGCCTCCACCTTGACCTTGAGGTAATCCTGCGCCTGCTCCTTCAGGTGCCCGCTGATGCTGACACCCACGTACACGATGACGACGATCAGAGGTATCAGGCAGGCACCCAGGATCAATGCCGTCAGTCTTTCACGAAGCTTCCATCTCATGGCCATGATTCTATCTCCTCCGCGTTTGGTATCATATCGTCCGGACGTGGTTCATGCCTCGTGCCTAGGCCAGGAATGCCATCCGCTCGATGCTGTGCACGTCCAGTATGAGTGAGACCCTGCCGTTGCCCAGTATGGTCGCGCCGGAGGTCCCCTCGATCTTCTTGAAGTTCTTGTCGATGCTCTTTATGACCGCCTGGGTCTGACCCATCACGTCGTCCACCAGGATGCCGAACCTGCTGTCCACCCCGTGCAGCACCACGACAAGGGCCTGGGTTGGATCGGTCTTTTCCGTGGGGAGTTTAAAGAGGTCGTAGAGACGGACCAGGGGGAGATAATCACCCCGTATGTCCACGAGCTCGCCTTTGCCCTCGACGGTCTTGATCTCGGTCTTCGATGGCCGGACGGACTTGTCTATGACGGCCAGGGGGATGGTGAGCACCTCATCGCCAACCTTGACCATCATGCCGTCTATGATCGCCAGCGTGAGCGGCAGCTTCACCCTGAAGGTGGAGCCCTTGCCCTCCTCCGAGGATATCTCGACGCTTCCCCTGAGATCCTCGATATTGCGCTTCACCACATCCATACCTACCCCTCTGCCCGAGAGCTCGCTCACCTTCTCGGCAGTGGAGAGGCCCGGGGCGAAGAGCATGTCGAAGATCTCCTTTTCGGAATAAGATCTTCCCTGTTCCGCCTGGCCCTTTTCGATAGCCTTGGCAAGGACCTTCTTCTTGTCTATGCCCTTGCCGTCGTCTGATATCTCGATGAAGATGTTCCCCTCTCTCTGGAATGCCTTGAGCCAGATGGTTCCGACCTCAGGCTTGCCGAGACGACGCCGTTCCTCGGGGGATTCGATGCCATGGTCAATGGAGTTGCGGATCATGTGTTTCAGCGGGTCGCTGATCTGTTCTATGACGTTCTTGTCGAGCTCCGTCTCGGTACCGCTCATTCTGATCTCTATCTTTTTGCCGAGTTCGAAGGACATGTCCCTGACCACCCTGCGAAAACGGTTGAAGGTCCCTTCGACGGGCACCATCCTGACCCGCATGACCTGTTCCTGCAGATCCCGCGAGATCCTTTCCAGGGCCGATGTCGCGCCCTGCAGGGTACGCGACAGAGACGAATCCGTGACTTCACTCGCACACTGGGTCATGCGTGCCACGGATATGACCATCTCTCCGACCAGGTTCACGAGTTTGTCCAGCTTGTCGGTGTCGACCCGTATGGTTGCCGACTTGGTGATCTTCCTGCTTTGCGCCTGGGCCAGGGCCATCTTCTCCACCGCTTCCCTGGATATTTTGCCCTTCTCAACCAGCGCTTGACCCGTGGTCTTGTGTTCCTTGAGCGCCTCGAGGACGTCATCTTCCTTGACAAGGCCTTTCTCCACCAGAATCTCGCCAATGGGCTTCTCTGCGAGGGTGAGGTCGACTCCCCCCTTGTACTGTGATGATATGTCGACTATGGTGATGTCGTTCTCATCCATGACGAAGATGAAGACGTTGTGTATGTCCGAGAGCGGCTTGGTCGTCCGGAGGATCACCTCCCAGGATGTATAGCAGATTGTCGGTGACAGGTTGTAGAAATCGGGTATTACACCCGTGAACGCCCGTGATTCGAGGATCTCGCCTAGTTCCCTGAGTTCCCGGATGAGCATGATCGGGTCCTGCCCGGTGGTCAGAATGTCGGATCTGAATTTCATGTTTATGGAGAGTACCTTGTCTCCGGTCTTGTCCGCCGTCCTGATCTGGCCCACCGGCTGTTCTCCTGTACCTGGCGCGACCCCGGCGAAGCGTTTGAGCAGACCCGTCGATTTCTCAACCTCGTGGTCGTCGATTTCCTCTCCCTCACTGCCTGCAGCGATCATTCTCTTGAGGAAGTCCACCGATTCGAGCAGGGTGGTGATGAGCTTCTTCGTAACGCTCAATTCCTTCTTCCGTATCCTGTCCAGGATGTTCTCTATGGTGTGGGTATAGTTGCTGACGTTCTCGAACCCCACCAGGCCGGCGGAGCCCTTGATGGTGTGTGCTGCCCGGAAGACCCTGTTGATGGTGTCTTCGTCGCCGCTTTCTTCCTCGAGCTTGATGAGGCCGGTTTCCAGCTCGCGGATCTCATCCTCACTCTCTTCCATGAATACCTTGACGAGTTCATCCATTGCCATGGCTTACCTCATGAATTTTTTCGTGACATAGACCAGTTGTTCCGGTTTAAACGGCTTCACGAGCCAGCCGGATGCACCCGCCTGCTTGCCCTTGAGCTTCATCTCCTCCTGGGATTCGGTGGTGAGCACGAGAATCGGAAGGAACCTGAACGGTGTCTTCTTCACCTCTTTGATAAAGGTGATGCCGTCCATGACCGGCATGTTGATGTCGCTGATGATCATGCCTATCACATCACCCTGTCTATGTGCCTCAGAGAGTTTCTCGAGACCGTCCGCTCCGTTGACGGCGTTGACGGTCTCGAACCCGGCGGCCCTCAGCGTGTAATTGACCGAAGCCCTCAGTGTGGCCGAGTCGTCCACCACGAGGATCTTCTTCCTGATCATGGCAGGGCCTCCTTCAGGGCGATGCCGAAGCCCGAGGCGCCGAGGATGTCCCCAATGGTGGGACTGAAGGCACGTATGCGCAAGGCACCGTCTGTTTCAAACGTCATCTTGAGAGAGTAGAGCAGCTGAAGCCCGGCGATGTCTATCTCATTTACGCCGCTGAGGTCCAACGTCACGACCCGGGAAGACCTTTCGAGGAGCGACTCAAGGGTTGAATGGACGTTTTCGATAGTCGAAACCACCAGATTTCCTTTGAAGTGTATCACGCCCGTGCTGTCCACAGTGATTTGCATGATCCTTACCTCAACGATATGGGAAAGAGCTTGTCGAGCTTCACTGCCTTGAATATGTTGAAGAGATTCTCGTGAATCCCCTTGATCTCGAAACTGGCCTTGGCTCCGTCGAGGCTCTTGAAGAACATGAGGATCTTGCCGATACCAGAGGAGCCCATGGTAGGTACCGTTGAAAGGTCCATGACGACCTTCTGGGGCTTCTGCGAGGCGATCTTGTTGAGTTCCGTACGCAGTATCTCTGCCGCAGGGGTGTCTACTGGCCCTGAGATCTTCACGTACAAGGTATCGCCCGATATCCTTGTGGCCACATCCATACACTACCTCCTTGAGGCGACCCGTCTTTATGGTTCGAGGATATACCATCCCTCGTGTCATCAATCGGAAATTCAAGGATTAATCTTTATGGGAAGTCTTCAGGACAGAGGGCATTCCCCATACCATGGTCCTGTTCATATTCGATAACCGGAGGGTGCAGCGGGATGACGGTCCTTACATAGTGTCGCATGGCTACCACGGGAGGCATGTTCCCGGGAGAATATGCGCATTGACAGATATCCAAATGAGTTATATCTAGAACCGACACGCGTGAGGTTGCGGACTTCATGAAAACAATACTGTCATAAACCGGGCAGAAGACTGCCTGATTAAGAGCCCTTGCTATCGGGTAGAGTGAATCCATGAAGAATGTTTTCATTCTCTTTATAACGGGCCTTTCCGGCTCGGGAAAAACGACGGCCCTCAAGACCATCGAGGATGAAGGCTTTTTCTGCATGGACAACATGCCCATAGGCCTCGTGAACAAGTTCCTCGAGCTCTATGATTCTGCATCGTTCACCATACACAAGGTCTGCATATGTATGGATGCGCGTGCGGGTGCGCCATTGCTCGTCCAGAGGGTTCCGTCCATCATTTCACAGATGAGGCGCCTGACCGAGAATGTCCGTCTCATCTTTCTCGAATCGAGCAAGGAACACCTTCTGAATCGCTACAAGGAGACAAGGCGCAGGCATCCTCTGAGTGATCAGTACCCGAATCTCCTCGACGCCATAGAGGCGGAGATGGATCTCTTTGCACCCTTGAGGGGAATAGCCGATTTCATCGTGAACACATCCCAGCTGAATGTTCACGAACTAGCGGCCAGGATCAAGGAGATAGTCTCCACCGAAGACAAATCCAGGGACATGTACATCGAGGTAAGTTCCTTCGGATTCAAGAAAGGCATCCCCATGGACTCCGATATCGTCATGGATGTCAGATTCCTCCCGAATCCCCATTTTGTCGACCATCTCAAGGGCAAGACGGGATCGGACGTCGAGGTGAAGGAATACCTGCGATCTTTTGAGACCTACGAGCGGTTTCTTCAGAAATTCAAGGACCTCATAGAATTCATCCTGCCTCTCTGCAAGAAGGAGGGCAGGTCATATCTGAACATCGCCATAGGGTGCACGGGCGGCAGACACAGATCGGTGGCAATCGCAGAAGAGGTCAGACAGGCGATCGAGGATGCCGGGTATCCAAGCAGGATAAAGCATCGTGACATCTCGTGAGGAGGGCTTGAACTATGGTGGGAATCATCGTCGTTGCTCATGGAGATCTTGCGAGCGCATTCGAAGACACTGCACGGATGATTGTCGGCCCTACCGAGGCTTTCAAATCGTGCTCCTTTACACAGGGTACGGATGTGGATGACCTGCGCAAGCTTCTGAAGAACTCCATCAAAGAGGTGAACAGGGGAGAGGGCATCATCATTCTCACGGACATGTTCGGCGGGACCCCGTCCAACATCAGCCTTTCCTTTCTGGAAAACGGAAAGATCGAAGTCATCACCGGTGTGAACCTGCCCATGGTGATCACTGCGCTCACCAAAAGAAAAGGGAAGGATATCTTCGAACTCGCACGCGTGCTCAAGGAGGGCGGGTCGAAGAACATCCATATCGCGTCAGAGATCCTCGCAACGAATGTGGCCGAAAAATGAACGTGTTGCTCGTCAGGGTGGATGACAGATTCATTCACGGGCAGATTCTCGAATCATGGATCCCCCACCTGAATGCCCAGGGTGTCGTTGTCGCGAACGACGAACTCGCGGGCGACCAGATACAGAAGACCATCATGTCCATGGCCATACCTGAAAGGATCAGGCTCAGGATCGTCAGTCTTGACGATGCGGGACGGATGACCGCAGACTGCGAATTCAACGAGAAACGGACCCTGGTCATCGTGTCCACCATCAAGGACGCACACCGCCTGTTCGCTGCGGGTTTCCCGTTCAAGAGGCTCAACATAGGGAACAACAAATCCATGACGGATTCCAGGCAGGTTTCCTATTCGGTATGGGTTGATCGAGAAGACCTCCGTCTTGTCAGGGAACTGATAGAGAAGGGAGTTGAGGTGACGCTGCAATCCGTTCCCCGTGAGCGCTGTATTGACATGAGGTCCATTCTTGATATGGTGGAACCATGATGACGGCCTGTTTTTTCGGAGTGCTTGCCGGGGCGGTCCTGTGGATGGACAGGGTGTTTGTGTTCCAGTTCATGGTCAGCAGGCCCATGATCATGGGGCCGCTCATCGGACTTGTCATGGGAGACATGAGAACAGGCATCCTCGTCGGCGTTTCCCTCGAGCTCCTGTGGCTCAATTCTCCGCCCGTGGGCGCGTATCTGCCCAACGACGAGAGCTTCTGCACAGCGGTCGCTGTGCCGGTAGCCGTCATGACCGCATCATGGGCCTCGCCCGCAGCTGCCGCCGGTCTGTCAGTCCTCCTGAGCCTGCCCTGCTCTCTCGCGGGCAGGGCTCTGGACATGCGACTGAGGACCATGAACGAGGGGGTCATAGCCCACCAGGCAAACACGGGGGAGAGGGAGGTGTCACAGGCCTTGATCAAGGCGGTCTCCAGGGCCTTCGTCATGGCCCTGGTGCTGCTCGGTTTCTGCACGTTCGTCCTGGGTTGGGTCTCTTCCCTTGTCAGGACGATCATTCCCGATAATTTGATAACCGCACTGTCGATCGTGCCCTTTGCCTGCGTGATGATAGGCCTGGCTTCACTCGTTTCCCGGGAGATGCCGAGGAAGTCACATGCCGGCATGTTCGCTCTGGGCCTCGTCCTGGTGCTTGTGCTCACATGGATGCTCTAACAGTCCGCGCTGCCCTTCCGGAGGACATTGCAGAGGTCGCCGCCATAGAGCGCATGTCCTTTCCTTCCCCTTGGGACACACAGACCTTCGCGACGACGCTGGAAGACAAGCGTTGCCTTTCCGCCCTCGTCTTCGAAGGAGATACCCTGGTGGGGTATTGTTTCGCGCTGTGTTTGTCGTCCATGGTACACATACTGAACCTGGCGGTCCGTCCGGGATACAGGGAAAAGGGAATCGGAAAGAGACTCATTCAGGACATAATCAGTCAATCCGTTGCCATCGACAAGGTATGTGCAGTGCTCGAGGTGAGGAAGTCCAACAAGCCGGCACGGTCACTGTACGCGTCCATAGGCTTTTCACACGTGAGCACCTGGCGGGGGTATTATTCGGACACGAAAGAGGATGCGGAGATCATGGTGAAGGATCTGAAGGCGAGGGGACCCCTTGACATGACGTGCACGGTCGTGCGCAATATCGAGGTGGCGGAGAAGACGTACCATCTCGTGCTTGAAGGCGGTCTTCCCCAGGCTGTACCGGGACAGTTCGCGATGGTGCAGGTAAGCTGGGGCAGTGAGCCTTTTCTCCGAAGGCCTCTGGCGGTTCTCGGGCAGACGAGCGATGAGGTGGAGCTGCTGTACAGGGTCAAGGGTACAGGAACGGAACTGCTCGCGGCGAAACGTGCCGGTGAACGTGTCAAGGTTCTCGGACCGCTGGGAAAGGGATTTACGAGAAGGACTGGAGACCACGTGATTTACATGGCGGGTGGGACAGGACTTCCGCCGGTACTTGCCCTTGCAGAGAGAATGGGAAACGGCACGTTCATCATCGGGGCGAGGACGAAGCGTGAACTGCCCCTCCTGGAGAGAGTGACATCCATTCCGAACACACGGACAGTCGTCATGACGGAAGACGGTTCCTGCGGCCGGAAGGGTCTGGCAACAGATGCCCTGGACTTCGTTCTCGGAGGGTCAACCGTCGGCGAAGAGATTGTGATCTATGCCTGTGGTCCCGAAGGGATGCTTCGAGCAGGAGCGAAACTCGCCTCCCGGAAGGGGGCCTACTGCGAGATCTCCCTCGAAGAGCACATGTCCTGTGGCTTCGGGGCTTGTGCCGGATGCGTGGTGCAGACGAAGGGCGGCAGCATGAGGGTATGCCGCGATGGACCCGTATTCGCTGCGGATGACATCATCTGGGGATGAAGATGGACATTTCAGTTGCTCTGACGCCCGAACTCACACTGAAGAATCCCATCATGAGTGCATCGGGCACCTTTGCCTATGGGGAGGAGTTTGCCGAGTTCTTCGACCTGTCGATTCTCGGTGCCGTGGTCACCAAGGGGCTTTCCCTGGCCCCCAAGATTGGCAATCACACGCCGCGCATCGTGGAGGCCCCCTGCGGCATGATCAATTCCATCGGGCTCGAGAATATCGGGATTCCGGCATTTGCCAGTCACAAGCTCCCATTCCTGAGAAAGTTCGACACCAGGGTGATCGTCAACTTTTTCGGAACGACGGAAGACGAGTATGTGCGTGCCGCGGAGGCGCTCGATATCGAAGGAGTATCGGCCCTTGAAATGAACGTGTCCTGTCCGAACGTCAAGAAAGGCGGCATCGAGTTCGGGAGGGATCCTGCAGCACTCCATGCCCTGGTGAGACGGGTACGACAGGCCTGCGGGAAGCCCCTGATCGTGAAGCTCTCCCCTATGGTTACCGACATCAGGGAAAACGCGCTGGCAGCGCAGGAGGCTCTGGCCGATGCACTCACCTGTGCGAATACATATCCCGCCATGGCCATTGACGAGAAGACCCGCAGGCCGATTCTTGGAAACATCACAGGAGGTCTGTCCGGTCCAGCCGTCAAACCCATGAGCCTCAAGATCGTCTGGGATGTGTCCCGTGCGGTCACCATTCCGGTGATAGCCTCGGGCGGTATCATGAACGCCCGTGACGTCATCCAGTTCATGCTTGCAGGTGCCACTGCCGTACAGGTAGGCAGCGCCGGCCTTCGAGATCCGTTCTGTTACCCAGGGATCATCGATGACGTCGGTTCTTTTCTCGAGGAGCATGGAGTTGCTGCCGTGAATGAACTTATCGGGGGTCTCCTGACAGACTGAGAAGTCCCCTGTGTGATTGAGTTCCTGAAGAAGTTCCTTTCTCTATACCTTCTCCTGAGGTGGATGATTGTGTCTATCGCCACTCCTTTACGAAAGGAGTCAGAGCATGCTTCGCCACGTGGGAAGAAACAATCCGCTCGTGCTGGTATTCGCAGGGATGTGCTGCAGCATCGTCGCGATGCACCATGACGGACCCGGGCTTTGCTTCGGCCTTTTTCTTGGCGCCATGCTCATCACCAAGGAACGCATCCCCCATGCACTGCTCGGAGTCCTCCTCGGCTTCATGGCGTTCACCATGGGTCCAGGATGGGAAGATATCGCAGAGGGAGTCTACAAGGTCTCGGGAGAAGTGGATAGAACCGAATATGCCCATGGTATGTTCCGTGTCGTTCTTGGGAATGTCGACATCGACGGCAGGAGCGTAAGGGGAAAGGCGCTGGTAACCGTTTCTGAAACCGTGACAGGGCTGGTAAAGGGTTCCCGTCTCTCCTTAGGCGTCAGGGTACGACAGCCCAGAAGAAACGGAAACTCAGGGGAATTCGACTACCAGCACTATCTGCTCAGCAGGAACATTGTGCTGACAGGGTACGCTGAGAGCGGTTCGGAGGCCCTGGACACCGGTGGATCTGATTCCTCGCCCGGGCAGAGAGAAGAACTGATTCGTTTTCTTAACCGGTATTCAAGACCTGAGGCGGAACTCGTGAAGGCCATTGTCCTCGGTGACAGATCGGGGATCACCCATTCGCTGCGCGATCGTTTCAACGCACTGGGAATTTCGCACCTCATAGCGATCTCGGGGCTCCATATCGGGATCACGATGCTTTTAGGCTATGGTCTCATCTTCTGCATCCTGCGGATCATGCCGCCTCTGGCCCTGCGTACCGATGCCCCCTTGCTCTCACGCATCGGGGCTGTCGGCGCAGCACTCGTCTACACATGGTTCATAGGGCCTGAGGTTACCGTCCTGAGATCCTGCATCATGGCTGTGAGCTGTGCCGCATGCCTCATTTCCCTCAGGAAATACGACCTGATCGGCGGGCTTTCCCTGGCAGGCATTCTCATCCTCATTATCTGGCCAGAAGCACTCTTCAGCGCGAGTTTCCAGCTTTCCTTCTGTGCGGTACTGGGGATCGGGGGGCTCGTCGAAAAGACAAAAGGTTCGCCGCCATTGTTCACATGGCTCCTGATAACCCCTGCAGCAGGGGTGTTCACGCTTCCCGTCGCGGTATATCTCTTCGGCTTCGTTTCATGCGTGAGCCTGCCGGCGAACTGCTTCATAGTGCCGTTCTTCGGGACGGTGATCATGCCCCTGTCCATCCTGGGCATACTGATTCACCTCATCTGCCCGGCGTTGAGCGGACCTGTTTTCACGCTCTCCATGAAGGCACTGCATATCCTTCTGGCCATGAGCGACCTCCTCGGGTCACAGCATCCGGTCGCGAGGCCCTGGGTCTCATGGGTATATATAAGCTACACAGCGCTCATTATAGCGTTCTGGGGCGCCAGGTCGCGGGTGAGGCCCATTGTCCTCGCAGTGGCAGCGGCTATTTTGATTTTGCTACCGATCCTGAAACATACCATTGAGAATGGCGGGAATACGAAGTTCGATTTCATCAGTGTAGGACAGGGTGACTGCTCACTGATATCCCAGGGCAGACATGCGGTGCTTATCGATGCTGGACCTGCCTATGGGATTTTCGACGCGGGCAGGTACATCATCGCGCCTCATCTCCTCCGCAGAGGACGCACATCACTTGACGTGATGGTCATCACCCACCTGCACCCTGATCATTGCGGTGGAGCCCCTTTCATACTCGAACGATTCCGTGTGGGCGAACTGTGGCTCAATGCCAGACAAACGAATAATCAATATTTCCAGGAGGTAATGCGTATTACAAAAGAGAAATCCATACCATTGAAATATGTCTGCCGCGGTGATAGGCTCCGTGTCGGATCGATGATCGTGGATGTCCTGAATCCCAGGAACAGACTGATCGATTTTGACGGACCAGTGGACCAGAATCTGCAGTCAGTGGTCCTGAGGGTACATGACGGGCTGATGACGGGTCTTTTCATGGGAGATGCAGACATGTTCGGCGAACTCACGCTGGTACACACCAACGAGGACATCTCCGCAGATATTCTCAAGGTTGCGCACCATGGCTCGGAAAAGTCGTGTCTGAACCCCTTCCTTGAAGTAGTCAAGCCGGATGTTGCCGTGATAAGCTGCGGATACAGAAATGTATATGGCAACCCTGCACAGGGAACGCTCCAGAGACTGAGAACGCACGGGGTCAGGGTCTTCCGCACTGATATGCACGGAGAGACGCTGATTACATCAGGGCCTGAGGGCATCGCTGTTAAGTCGGTGCTGATACCTGCCGATAATCATTAGGATGGAAAAGGAGCTTGAATTGTATACTGGAACTGGGCGGTACACCTTCCGGGGCAGGTCTTCGGGGATGACGCTTATGGAACTCATGGTCGTGGTCGTCATCATCGGTATCCTGGCCGCAGTTGCAGCGCCCAACATGATCGGATGGTTCAGCAAGAGGAGCCTCGACGCGACATCCAGGGAGATGTTCTCCAACATCCAGAGGGCGCGGAGCGAAGCTATAACACGGGCACGGGACGTCCAGATACAGATCGATGCGGCCAACGACTGGTACATGATACAGGACGCCGACGGACATGTCATCGTGCCACATACAAACATGCCGCCGGAAATCGATCTCATTTCACTGGCAACGACGACCGGATTCACCTTCCGGGGATTTGCCACCACACCCGAGGTCACGGTCACCATCACCAGTGACAAGGCGCCTGCAGCGGATAACTGGAGGAGAATAAGGCTCAATCCCGGCGGGACAGTGAGTATCGAACCATGAAGAGATTCCAGGCATTAACGAACTGCAAAGGCCTCACCCTCATCGAGCTCATGATTGTCCTCGTTTTATCACTGCTGCTCATGGGTACGGTATACATGACTTTCCAGCTCCAGCACAACTCAGGGCAGGCACAGACGCAGGTGGCGGCCACTCAGCAGGATATCCGCGCCGCCATGGACGTCATTGCCATGGACATCATGCACGCAGGGCTGAGCCGGGATCCGTCGGGCAATATCCAGGGGATTCCTACGGGGACGAGCGGGACGAGCACCCTCCAACTCCAGATGGACTACACCAATGACGGCGTTACCACCGGCACCGACGAGCTTGTGACATACCGGCTCAACAACGGCAATCTCGAGCGGATAGATGTAAACGCCGGTGTGACCCAGATCCTTGCCCGGAATGTCACGCTCCTCTCGTTTCAGTATCTTGGCAGGACAAAGACCAACACCACGCAGCAGATCGACCCGGGGGCCGGCACCCTTTCTCAGGCACAGGCCCGTGCCGTGAGGTTCATAGAGGTCACCGTCACCAAGGAAGGCGACAAGGTCGACCCACAGACAGGCAATGCCATAGAGAGGACGCTCTCGCGCTGGGTCTGCAGGCGGAACGGTACTATCGATGAAATCTAAATCGGCGGAGAAAGACAAGAGAGGGAATATGAGGACAGGCCGGAGTGCAGGGTTCACCCTCATCGAGCTGGTTGTGGCCATTTTTGTTTTTGCCCTGGGCATCATGGGAATACTGAAGATGCATCAGGCCTCGGTGCAGGCCAACAACTTCAGCATGCAGCTCACCGAGGCGGTAAACGCTGCAGAGGACCAGATGGAGTTCCTCAGAGGTCTGTCGTTCGTTCACGACTCCATGAGTGTTGGCATACACAGCACGACCACCACCATGTCGAGGAATATTCCCTACAACGTGTCTTATCGGGTGGATACGACGCCAAACACGGGAGGCACAGGAAGGACTGTGACCATTTTCGTGACCTGGCAGGAGAAGAGCCTGAATCATATGTTCACGTTGCCGCTCGTCATGGATGAGCTGGAATGATGTGTCCATGAAAGGCGGCAGGGGGCTTCACAGATGAAAATGAAAATGATTCTGAGGGACAAGGAAGGTGCAGTGCTCATCCTGGTGCTCATCGTCATGGTGGCTGCCATCATCATGGGCGTGATGATGACCAGGACGTCTTCCCTTGAGTCGAAGATGGCAGGGAATGAAAGGCGTTACATAACAGATTTCGCCAACATCGAGTCTGCAGTGAGCCTCGTCCTCATACAGAACACGGCCGCACTTGCGGCGGTGGCAACGACCTCGGGAAACTCCTACACGTACCCCGGTGGGACGTTGCCCGACGGGACGAATGTCACCGTCACCCTTGAGGCTGTCAGGAAACCCCCGGTGGGATCGGGTTATGATCCATCCTTCCGCGCTAGATTTTACCTCTTCGAGGCCTCGGATGATGGAAACAACCAGAAACTCGATGTGGGCGCATACAAGGTGTTCCCGCCTGCACAATAACCAGAAAGTCGAGAACCGAGATGAAAAGGAGTGGTGACATGATCAGGAGAGATGCGACACTCATCATAACCATTCTCGCCATAACCATAACAGCACCCGTCTATGCTGAAGATACACAGATCTTCGGAGGAGGGTCCGTCAACGTCCCCCCGAACGTGCTCATCATCTTCGACAATTCGGGCAGTATGGCGGAAAATGTCTGGGTACAGGGTTCGAGCGACGAATATGACCCGAGCACCGTTTACACGGGCAGCTATAACCGGAGATATGTTTACCGGGAACAATGGTGGGGATGGGAATCCTGGCAATATATCGGAACGAATGAAATCGTCGATTCAGGAGAGATTTCGTGCACCGAGGCCCGGGGTGCCCTGAACGATTTCGGGCATTGGCAGGGTCAGATAAGTAGTACGAGTCCTCATCCCTGCGGGACCTCATATACGACAAAAAACTTGAGAACCGGCAATTATAGAAACTATCTATCGGCGGCAGCACCGCACTGGGAACAGAAGATCGTTGTCGCCAAGAGGACCATAGCGAACCTCATTAGGACCACCACCGGGGTACGCTTTGGGGTCATGATCTTCAACGACGAGGAGGGCGGCCGTATTCTCGCGCCCGTTGCAGACAGAGAGACGACCGCCGAGAAAGACGCCTTGATCGCCCAGATCAACTCACTGTCCGCCAGCACCTGGACGCCGCTGGCAGAGACCCTGGCCGAGGCAGGCTTGTATTATGCCCGCAAGCAGTCCTGGTTCAACAGCGGGGTGAACTATGCCACGGCATTCGATCCTGCGATAGAATACCGGTGTCAGAAGAACTACATCATCCTCATGACCGACGGCGAGTCCACCCAGGACCGTAACAGCAAGCTGTGGGACACGAACTATATCAACGACAAACCCATCGGGGACTATGACGGTGACGCGAGCACCCACATCGACGAGTATCACAACAGCGACGGTATTGCCTATGCGAGCAATGGGAGTGACTACCTCGACGACGTGGCTAAGTTCCTCTACGACGAGGACCTCTTGAAGAACATGTCTGATGTCAACGGGGTATCCTTCGACAACAGTGACTTCCCCACCCAGAACCTCATTACCTACACCATCGGCTTCGATATTGACCATGTTCTATTGAGCGAAACTGCAGACGCCCAGCACGGGCAGGGAGACTACTTCACCACCAGCGACAGCATCAGCCTCCAGGACATCTTCGAGAAGATCATCGGGAGCATCCTGGAATCGAACTCCCAGTTCATCTCCCCGGTGGTGCCGGTAAACAGGATGAACAGGACCTATGCGGACAACGGGCTCTACATAGGTATCTTCGCGCCGGATGCCATGACCCCGGGGCTCTGGCAGGGCAACCTCAAGAAGTTCGGGTTCAGCAAGCAGGGACAGGTGCTCGACCGGCACAGCCAGCCGGCGACCACGGCATCGGGCGCGCTCAATCCCGGCGCTCACTCGGTCTGGGGCCCCGAGGTCACGGGCATCGAGGGCATGACCGTGGATATCGGAGGTGCCGGTGCAGTCCTGAAGACACAGTCCACGAGGAACCTCAAGGTCAACGACGGGACGAGCATGACAGCTTTCAACACGGCGAACATCTCTGCCGCAGACCTCGGTCTCTCAAGCGACGAGGAACGGGACGACCTCGTCGACTTCGTGGCCGCGACGGGCATCTATGCACCGTCTTATTCCGGAGCCGACAGCAGGGCGCGGGATTGGGTCCTCGGCGACATCATCCACTCACAGCCCGCCATCCACTATGACAAGACCATGAACAGGAACATCATCTTCGTCGGCAGCAACGACGGTTTCATGCACTGCTTCCTGGACAACGACCAGGGCACCTCAGACAACCTCGAGGACGATACGGTGCAGGAGTCGTGGGCGTTCATGCCGAGTGATCTCCTGCCCAACCTCAAATATCTGCCGGCAGAGGGAAGCACAAACCTTATACCCGGGAATTCAGAGCACGAGTACTTTGTCGACGGTTCCCCCGTGGTGTACAAGAGCGAGACGAACAACAACACGTATCTGTCCTTCGGGCTCAGACGCGGCGGCAAGGACTACACATCGGGCGGCGAACTCACGAACCAGTACTTCATCCTGAACATCACAGACTACACTTCCCCGACCTTCACCACGTCGATATCGAAGAATGTCCTGGGCCCCAACCCGGCCGACGAGAAGCTCGGCCAGTCGTGGAGCACCCCCTATTTCTGCAGCATCAAGACCGGTGCCAGCGAGAGCAGCAGGCAGGAAGTTCTGCTCCTGGCAGGAGGATACGATACGAACCAGGACAACGACGATCCAGGCACGGGCGATACCAAGGGCAGAGCGATCTTCGCCGTCAATGCCACCACGGGTTCGGTGGTGTCCAGCCTCAATTTCAACTACAACAATTACGCCAAGATGCGGTATTCCATGGTGGACTTCAGGTCCTACGACGACAACAACGACGGTTGCGACGACGTTATCTATGCACCCTCCCTGGGTGGGGATCTCTTTGTGTTCGATGACAGGTCGACAGTAACGGGTACGCCGAACGATGGGACATGGACGAAGAGACTGCTATTCTCTGCCCAGAATCGTGGCAGCACCGCCAAGCTGAGGAAGTTTTTCTACGCCCCTGGCATAGCCCAGGAAACATGGGGAGACTGGGTCTACATCGGCAGCGGAGACCGCGAGGACCCTACCGCATTGACCGGTGACGAGACCGCTCCTGCCACGAAGACATACAACAGGTTCTATGCCATCAGATACACGTGGCCTGCCACCTGGAACGACGACAGCCCGCTCAACGACTCGAGCCTCGCCGACATAACGACCGACACACTCCAGGGGACCACATCATCGCCCTCATCGTTGTCGGATGCCGAGAAGGCTGCCCTCCGACAGACACTGTCATACAGCGGTAACGGGTGGTTCTTCGATCTCGAGCACAGTGGAGAAAAGGTCGTTTCGACCCCCCTGGTCTACAACAAGATCGTCTATTTCACGACCTTTACCCCGAGCACGGCGACATCGGTCGGTACTGATCCCTGCGGCACAGGGTCCGGTTCAGGGGCGGCGAGAATCTATGCCGTGGATTACCGGACAGGCGAAGCGGTATTCGAAAACTTCGACGGGAACTCAGCCATGCTTACCAAGGAGGACAGGTACAAGGATATCGGCTCAGGGATCCCTTCAGAACCGACCCTTGTTGTTACCGAGCAGGGCGTGTTCATCGTCGTGGGAACCGAGCAGGGGCCGACCCCCTTGGATACGCAGGACAAACGAAGCGTTATCCGCTACTACTGGCTGAAGCAATAAAGGAGGAAACACATGAGTGTCATGATAAGATCAAGACTGCACTTGCTGCTCGGATGCTGTTCCGTTTTTCTTGTACTGGTGTGTTTTGCGACTGCTCATGCGGACACTCTGGACAATGGACTCAGAGAGTGGGATCCTTCCGTGATACAGGGTACCATTATGGACACAGCCAAGGAATACATCGTGATATCAGAGCGGTGGGTAAAGCTCATCGACACTACCATCAGAGGCAAGCACCTGAAGACTCACATCCTGGATAACAGGGGATCTGAACAGCCCAAGGGTTCACTGAAGAAGGGCGTTCTCGTCCTCGCAAAAGGCGGACTTGCATGGGATGACAAGATCAAGTCCAATGTTCTTCTGGCTACCGAGATCCAGATACTCGACAAGCCAGTGAACCTGCAGGACGAAAATATGAGGAGCAGGTTTCACGAACAGACCAGACCCTGGTAAGAGATCCCGCGAGGTGATCGAGGACAAAGGCGCCGGATCTTCCGGCGCCTTTTGAGTTATTGATTCAAGATACGGAAATATGCGGTATCGCCTTCTATGATCATGTCCGCCGGAACGATGTTCCTTTGCCTGAGGCTTTCCATGACGTCCTGAAGGTTTCCTTGTATCTGAAGGATGTGACAGGCCGTGTGACCCTGGACGCGCGAAATAGTGACCGACGATACACCGGCCATTGAACGAAGAGCTGCGATTATTGCCTGATAAGTATCGTTGTCCCGGATGCCCTCGATGCACAGCGTCCGCTTGCTCACGGCAGGTTTCACCCTGACAACCTTTTTTGCGATTCCCTCCCTTAACTGACCCATGACAGCTGTAATCAGAAGATCATGCATGGTTTTCTCGTCGACCGTCCCCTTGAGCGTCGTCGAGGTGGAGGTCAGTCGTTGCCTGGCCCTGGAATCCATGAGAGATAGATCGAGCCGCGACTCCATCATGGTTGCATCGATGGATTTGTGAGAAAGGAGGCCTGTGATGACAAGGTCCGCCCCTGTGGAGTCTGCAAGGATGATCGCCTTGTCAGGCCCTGCCGGTGGTTTTGTTATATGCAATGGGGGGCCTGCAACATTCTCTCCGGCTTCTCTGAGGTTCTTGGCCAGCTGTGTCTCAAAGGGCGAGTAGCCCTTGGGGGTGCTCGATGTCCACCATTCATGCCTCTCGGACTGACCAGGACCTCGCGTGGTTATGACGAGGATGATTCGTGGCCTCAGGTCGAGAGGGGTTGTCAGCACCTGTCCCTGGAGCCACTCCCTCAGGGGGGTTTCGTTGATCTTCATGTCCATGGAGAGTATCAGCATGGCATCCAGTTGTGAGCGTGATACTATCTTATACTGGACGACGTCCTGGTTCCCTCTCGATGAGACGAAAGTCTTGAGGACCCGGGCGAGTTCCATGGAAGAGCTCCCGGGGACAAACCTCAGGGCCGTTTCAAGGTACGCCTTGAACAGCGCGTCATCAAAGGCGGTCTTCTCCGCCCGAGATACATTGCCGTCAACGAGGGAGCCGAAGCCCGTTGTGGTGAGGCAGACTTCGGCTCGTGCGGGGTTCATGCCGAAGGCGAGCAGAACCAGCCAGAGAACCCCGCACATGCATATGCGGAGAATACTCATCCTGCCAGGAAATCCTTGAGCTTCGAATTGACCTCTGCCGGTTCGATTCTTCCTACCGCATGCTTGTAGATGAGGATCGGTTTCTCGGTCTGGATCAATATGCAGAAAGGATCGAAGCTTTTCACAAACCCTTCAACCTTGGTGTTATCAATGAGGGTTACGATGATCGGGACCCTTTCCTTGCGGGCCTGGTTGAGGAACTGATCCTGCACATTAAACACAACTTTTCCCATTGCAACCTCCTTGCGGCGAGAACTCATTCACCTATTCCAATCGTTTTCTGTGTTGTGCTTATTGTCAACGATGGTATCCTTACTCCTATGAATATTAATCATAAAGATCTTTTGATCAAGTCTTTTTTATGTTAGAGCACGATTTTTATAGGGAAAGAACCCTTCGATAGGCATATGGTGAAAACCATGACTGACGTGCCGGGCCGGATCAGAGAACGAACCGAAGAACTCCGCGGCATCATCACTTACCACAACCACCGTTACCATGTCCTCGATTCCCCGGAGATATCGGATGGAGAATACGATCAGCTCATGAGAGAGCTGATGCGGATAGAGGAGGAATATCCGGAACTTGTAACCAATGACTCTCCGACAAGGCGGGTCGGTGCGGCACCCCTGAAAGAATTTTCACCCATGACCCACCGAATCCCGTTGCTGAGCATCGACAACGCCATGGACAGGGACGAGGTGGCGGCCTTCCACGACAGGGTCGTCAGGTGGCTTGGCAGGGCAGACGTCTCCTATTGTTGCGAGCCCAAGTTCGATGGTCTCGCCGTGGAACTGGTCTACGAGGATGGTGTCCTCGCCAGGGCAGGGACAAGGGGCGACGGGTCAACCGGAGAAGATGTCACCCAGAATATCAGGACAATCAGGAGCATACCGTTGAGACTCATGGTTTCCGATTTCCCCGGTCTGCTCGAGGTCAGGGGTGAGGTTGTCATGTTCAAACAGGACTTCCTTGTCCTGAATGAAGAACGTTCAAGGAGGGGTGAGCAGCTCTTTGCCAATCCAAGGAACGCTGCTGCAGGTTCCCTCAGGCAGCTCGATCCCGGGGTCACGGCTTCCCGGACGCTGGTTTTCTTCGCCTATGGGATCTCGGATGCGGCCCATCTCCAGGCCATATCCCAATGCACGGTGCTCTCCCGGCTGAGCGAACTCGGTTTCAGGATCAACCCGGACAGGAGATTGTGCAGCGGTGTGGACGAACTATGGGAATTCGCCCAGGAGGTGCAGCGACAGAGGGACGAGTTGCCCTACGAGATCGATGGTGTGGTTCTCAAGGTCGATTCCATTGCGGACCAGCTGTCGCTCGGCATGAAAGCCCGGTCACCTCGGTGGGCGGTCGCCCTCAAGTTTCCACCAACCCAGGTCACCACGATTCTCAGGCATATCGGGCTCCAGGTAGGCCGCACAGGTGTTGTAACCCCGGTTGCCAACCTCGAACCGGTACGGGTCGGAGGGGTTGTGGTGGGCAGGGCGACCCTGCACAATGAGGACGAGATTATCAGGAAGGACCTGCGGGAAGGCGATACGGTAATAATACAGAGGGCAGGGGATGTCATACCCGAGGTGGTGGGTCCCATCCTTTCCCTGAGAGCCCCCGGGGCGCCCCCGTTTGTGATGCCCGGGCACTGTCCGGTCTGCCGCTCTTCGCTCGTACGCGACGGCGTCCAGTACCGGTGCGTGAACATATCCTGCCCCGCGGTAGTACAAGGCAAGATCGTTCACTTCGCATCAAAGGATGCCCTTGACATCGAGGGGCTGGGGAAGAGGATCGTGCACCAGCTCGTGGACAAGGGCCTCGTCAGGGACGTGTCCGACCTCTACAGGCTCAAGAGGGACGATCTCATGACCCTTGAAGGGTTTGCCGAGGTATCCTCGGAGAACGTCATCAAGGCGATACGATCGAGCAGGGACACCTCGCTCGAGAGGTTCATCTATGCCCTTGGCATTCCCCATGTGGGCAGCGTCGCGGCTCGCGATCTCGCACGGGCCTACGGCGGCCTGGATTCCCTCATGAAGGACGGGACGGACGAGCTCGCCGCCCTCGATGGCATAGGACCGGAAACAGCAAGCTCCATACGCGCATTCTTCGACAGCCCGGAGAACCTCACCGTGGTGAAGAACCTCCTGGAACAGGGTATTCGGATAAGGTCCGAACAGAAGAAGCCAGGGCAGGCTACCGCGCTGAGCGGAAAGACCGTCTGCTTCACGGGGACGCTCGCTTCGATGACAAGGCCCCAGGCCAGGGCAATGGCGGAATCTCTCGGTGCAAAGGTTGTCGACTCGGTGACGAAGAAGCTCGACATTCTCGTCGCAGGGGCTGACCCGGGCTCGAAGGTGGACAAGGCCAGGCAACTGAATATCGAGATACTCGATGAAGGACGATTTCTCAGCATGACACAGGAGGCATGATACGATGAAGGCTCTGCGCCTTATGATCCATGGAAGGGTACAAGGGGTCTGGTTTCGTGCCACCACCCAGGAGATTGCCCGGAAATTGAAGCTCACGGGATGGGTGAGGAATACGGTGGATGGATCAGTGGAGGCCCACATCCAGGGTGACGAGACTGCTGTCGAGAAGATGCTTGCCTGGTGTCACCAGGGCCCTCCCGGGGCGAGTGTCGATGCCGTCGATGTGCAGGAGGTGGATCCGGAGGGTGAGTACAGGTCATTCACTGTCCGATACTACTGATTCTGTGCGGCACGTGCGGGTACCTCCATTTCAGGCTTGCATAAGGGAAGTCGTTGGTATATGGAGTGTTCGCTCCTTGCTCCAAAATGGGGCTATAATCCACAAGGAGGTAGTGATGAATCTCTACGAGATCATGTTCATCCTCAACCCCGACATGGGGGAAGAGGAACGGGAAAAGCTGCTTACCCGCCTCAAGGGCACCATCTCCAAGAACAAGGGTGAAATCATTCGCTTCGACGATCTGGGGTTCAAGGGGTTCACCTACAAGATCAAGAAGAAGTCCCGCGGCCAGTATTTCCTCGTGTACCTCGATGGTCCCGGGGCGATGGTAGCGGAGATCGAGCGCTTTCTGCGCATCGACGAGAATGTCATCAGGTTCGTGGTGGTGAAGCTCGACAAACATGTCACCCGTGAAGACCTCGAGCCGAAGGCCGAAGTTGAGCCGGAGACAACGCCGGCGGCAGAGCAAGAAGATGTAGGAGCCTAACATGCAGGACAGACCACCGAGATCCCATTCAAACCCGAGACAGAAGCCGTACTACAAGAGGAAGACGTGCAGGTTCTGCGAGGAGAAGACGCTGCCCATCGATTACAAGGCTCCGCATGTGCTCAAGGATTTCATCACCGAACGGGGAAAGATCCTGCCCCGCAGGATAACAGGTACCTGCGCCTTCCATCAGAAGAAGCTGGCAACGGAAATCAAGCGGGCCAGGATCATGGCCTTGATCCCCTTCACTGTGCACGACTAGAGACATGCCCGTCGTGAGCGGAGGCGGGAAGACCCGGTGGATCATATCAGGGGTCTTCCTGCTCTACTCTGTGCTCGTCATGGCGGCACCCGAGGCGTTCCTTCCCGCGGCAGCCGTGTATCCGGCCGCATACTGTCTGTGCACGCAGAGGATGTCGCTGGGCTGGTCCCTCGTCCTTGCATGCTCCCCTCTGCTGCTGGCGTTCATCCCGGCGTTCACCATAGGGGCCTTCATCTATGGTGTGCTCCTGGTTTCGGCCTTTGCCATGCGGCATTTCATCAGGAGCGGCAGCTTCGGCCTCGCCGTGGTTGTCCCTTCCTCCCTGGTCTTCGGGATAGTCATGGCCGGGGTTCTTTCGGCCACAGGGGAGAGCGGCGCATCGTACTCGGCGGTCATAGGCGGGTGGGCCGACAGGGTGGTGGACGGGTTCCGGGTAGCTTCCGAGAACATGCTCTCGGGTGCCGAGCAGCAGGAATTCCAGGACATGCTTGCACTCCTGCGAGAAAGAATCGTCATGCTGTTCCCTGCCATCGTGCTGACAGGGGCAGCGTTTGTCCTGTGGCTGAACCTGGTGCTCGTATCCTCGAGGATGAAGGGCATGTCCCTGCGCGAATGGAAGGCCCCGGAGTGGATGATAGCCGGGTTCATCATCGGAGGAGTTCTCTCGGTTCTTCCCCTGAAGACCCTATCGGATGTCGGACTCAACCTCCTCGTTGTCGTGGGGCAGGTGTATTTTTTTCAGGGCCTGGCCATCGTGGCGGTCTTCATGGGGGAGCGCGCGTGGCCCGTTCTTCTTCGCTGGCCTATTTACATTTTGATCTTGATACAGATATATATGATGGTTATGGTAGCCGGGCTCGGGTTGTTTGACGCCTGGTTCGATTTTCGCAAAAGGATACGAACACCAAAAGGAGATAGAGAATGAAGGTAGTACTTCTGGAGACGATCGAGGGCCTCGGCAGCGTGGGACAGGAGGTGAAGGTCAAGGATGGCTATGCCCGGAACTTTCTCGTTCCCAAGGGTCTGGCGCTTCTGGCCACCGACTCGAACCTCAAGGCATTCAAGGACAAGATCCAGGCGCGGGTCAGATCTGAAGCGAAGTCCCGCGAGCATGCCATGAAACTTTCCGAGGAGATCTCATCCGTGAGCCTGTCGTTCACCGCCAAGACGGGCCAGGAGGGAAAACTTTTCGGCTCCATAACCAGCTCCGACATCTTCGATGCCCTCACCGCAAAAGGCTTCGAGCTGGACAGGAAGAAGATCCATCTGCACGAGCCGATCAGGCATGTGGGTACCCACGAGGTCGATGTGCGGCTCTTCCCGGAAGTGACCGCAAAGGTGAAGGTGGAGGTGGTTCCAGAGTCACAGGGCGAGTAGCATGGACACCCCAGCGGTTTCTCTCCCCCACAGCAGGGAGGCGGAAGAATACATCCTGGGAGGAATCCTGATGGAGAATTCCTCGCTGGATGCAGTCACCGAGATCCTTTCCCCGGAAGACTTCTATGCAGAGCGCAACCGCATCTTGTTCGAAGAGATGCTGCGTCTCATGGACAAGGGGCTGCCCATAGACCTTGTCTCGCTGACCGAGGCCATAGAGCAGAAGGGGAGGCTGGACAAGATCGGGGGTGCCTCCTATATCTCGCAGCTCGCAGACAACATCCCGACGACTGCCAACATCGAGTACTACGCACGGCTGGTCAGGGACAAGTCCATTCTGAGGTCACTGATAACCGGTGCCGGGGACATCATACGCACTGCCAGGACACCCTCGGGCGAGGTCTCGGAGGTACTGGAGACGGCCGAACAGATCATCTACGCCATCAACAAGCAGGTCAAGGACAAAAAGGGCGGTCTCATGCGGATCGGGATCCCCCTCCAGGACCTCTATCACAACCTCAGCCGCATGGCCAAGGGCGAGGTCGACCAGGGAATCGTCCCCACCGGCTTCGGCGATCTCGACACCCAGCTCCTGGGCGGGCTCCACAAGTCGGACCTCATCATCGTGGCAGGCCGGCCCTCCATGGGCAAGACCTCCCTTGCCATGAACATCGCCCAGTACGTAACCGTGGTCGAGCAGTTCCCGGTGGCCGTCTTTTCCCTGGAGATGGGGATCGACCAGCTTGCATTGAGGATGCTTGCCTGCGAGGCCTGGATAAACCAGAGTTACGTGAGGTCCGCGTCGTCGCTGACCATGCTGAAGGAAGAGGACTGGAGCAAGCTGCTTGAGGCATCGGGAAAACTCAATGACTCGCCCTTGTATATCGACGACACGCCAGGCATTTCGCCCGTGGAGATCAGGGCCAAGATCCGCAGGCTCGTATCCCAGGTGGACGTGAGGCTGGTCGTGGTCGATTATCTCCAGCTCATGACCCTGAGAACGCGCACCGATTCACGCGAACAGGAGATTTCGGAGATATCGAGAACGCTCAAGGCCATAGCCAAGGAGTTCAATATACCGGTCATCGCCATCAGCCAGCTCAACCGGAGGGTGGAGGAGCGGGGCGACAAGAGGCCCATGATGTCAGACCTCAGGGAGTCCGGCGCCATAGAGCAGGATGCCGACGTCATCTGCTTCATCTATCGTGACGACGTCTACAACCCGGACAGCGCAGAGAAGGGTATAGCGGAGATCATCATCGCGAAGCACAGGAACGGCCCCACCGGCACCATCAAGCTGAAGTGGCTGCCCGAGTACACCAAGTTCTGGGAACTCGATCTCCAGCACTGACGTCCCTGTCGGGATCGGTCCTCAGAACTTCTTCCTTCTCATGGGGTATTCATGGCCTATGTGCAGGTCCTCGGCCAGGATCGAACGTTGCTTCTCGATGGCCTCCCGGATCCTCTGGAGCGAACGCATCTCTATCTGCCGGACCCTCTCCCTGGTCACCCCGATCTGAACCGCTATGTCCTTGAGCGTTGCCGGGGGGTCGCTGAAGAACCTCTTTTCGATGATGAAGACCTCCCGCTTGCTCAGGATGGGGGGGTCGCAGCGGAGGAGATTCAGGAGATAGGCGTGTCTCTCCTTGTAGGAATAGAAGTCGTCCTGATCCGGGCCCTCGTAGAGGAGATGGTCCAGAAGGCTCTCCTCGTGGTCGGTGTCGCTCGGGATGGTGCTGTCCAGGGAAACGAGGCCCTTGGCGTGGGTCAGCCTGCCCGTGTGGACCTGGTAGCTCTTGTGTATGAAGTTCTTGATGTATGCCTTGATCCACCAGATCGCATAACAGATGAAGCGCACCCCCATGTCGGGATCGAAGCGCGTCAGCGCCTTGACCAGTCCCATGTTGCCCTCTTGGACAATTTCGAGCGGCCCGTATCCGAGGTGGAAATACGGCTGGGCGATCTTCACCACGAACCTCAGGTTGGATGTTATGATCTTCTTGCCCGCTTCGATGTCGCCCTGCCTGTACCTGCGCGCCAGGTCGAGCTCTTCTTCGGGGGTGAGGAGGGAGTAGTCCTTGATCTTGCGAGTGTAGTTCTCGAAATCCGAAGACGGATACCTGCTCCCCATAGACCCTCCCGAAAATGGGATATATCACTATAATGCCTATCTTTCACAAAAGTCAACGAGGATCTTTGGGGAACATCACCCAGAACAAAGAACAATGAATCAAGGAGGTTATACGCTACGAAATATAACCCACCGAAATCAAATTGCACACAATGAGACCTCATTCATTTTGACCGGAGACATCTCTACTGTCCTGACATTTTGATCTTTTTCTTGCGTGTAAAAAAACGTATGCAGGGATGACGACAACCATGACCGCCAGGATCACAAGAACGGCCTGGTGAGAATAGCGGCGGACGAGCTCCATGTTGTTTCCCACGAGGAAGCCGATGTAGGCGAGCACGACAATCCATATGCCGGCACCGAGGGATGTGTAGAGACAGAAACGGAACATGTTCATGCGGGCCACACCGGCGGGAAACGAGATATATTGCCTGATTCCCGGTATGAGCCGGCAGGTGAAGGTGGTGATTTCTCCGTGGGCGTTGAAGAGGGCGCTGACCCTCTCGAACCGGTCAGGGGGAAGAAACATGTACTTGCCATATTTGATGAGCAGCGGCCTCCCCAGCCAGAGCGCAAGGGCGTAATTGAAGAGCGCACCAAGCAGGCTGCCCGCGATACCGCACAGGATGACGAGCCCCATGTCCATCTGACCGGTGGAAACGAGATAGCCTGCCGGCGGGATGACGACCTCGCTGGGAAACGGGAAGAAGGAGCTTTCCAGGAACATCAGGGCGACAATGCCCGGGTATCCCAGGCTTCCTATGGTGTGCACGAGCCAGGCAACGATGTTTTCCATGGCGGGATCATACCGTACGCCGGGGTTCATTGCAACGAGAGGGCCTGGCAGGGCACTGGTGCATTGCAGGAATCTGATATATGAGAGGAACATGAGCATGACACGTGGTCAGTTCGTCGTCTCGATCGAGTCCCTTTCCTATGGCGGCAGTGGTGTCGGGAGAAGAGATGACGGCAAGGTCGTCTTTGTCCCCCTGGTCGTCCCCGGTGAGCGTGTGCTTGTCTCGGTTCATAGGGAGCACCGGGGGTATGTCGAGGCACGCCTTCAGGAGCTTATCAAGATATCCCCCTGGCGCCAGGAGCCTGCCTGTCCATATTTCCCCGAGTGCGGCGGATGCGACTGGCAGCACATTGTCTACGCGCACCAGGTTCTCGCGAAACTGGCGATTGCGCAGGAACAGATCGGTCGGAAGGGGATAACACCATCGCATATGGAAGAGTCGGTGCTTTCCCCGATGCATGCCGGGTACCGATGCCACGCGCAGCTCAGGTGTCCGCCGTCCGACAGGTACAGGTTCGGGTTTTTCAGGAAACAATCCAATTCAGTAGTGCCTGTGGAGAAGTGCATGGTCCTCAATGACGGCTGCATGGAGGTGCTCGATAGGATAGGGGATTTTCTCGGGGCTGACCCCCTGATCGGTCTCGACGCCCTGGAGATCCACGCACCCTCGGACGAGGCGCTGCTCAGGGTTTTCCTGAAGGGGGGCGCAGGGAAGGAGACCCTGGACCGGCTGCACCGCATGTATCGTACCATGGGACTGAAGGGCCTTTCGTGCCTGTTTCAAGGAGGACGCGGCAGTGAACTCGTCCTCGGCGATTCTTCGTGCCTCTACCATATGAGTATACACGGGAGGGAGATGACCTTTGCCGGCAGTTTCGACGGGTTCATCCAGGCGAATATCCAGGTGAACGGACTTCTCATAGAGGATGTCCTCGACAAGGCCTCAGGGGCAGAAACACTCCTCGACCTCTACAGCGGGTCCGGCAACTTCGGCATCCCCCAGGCCGTCTCAGGCAGGCAGGTCATTGCCGTGGAGAACAATGCCGCACTCGTAGAAACGGGGAAGATGCTCGCCAGGAGAAACAGCGCCCCCGGGATACGGTTCATCCGCGACGATGCATGCAGGGCGGTGAAACGGTTCATCCGGGAGAAAAGGACCTTCGATACGGTGCTTCTCGATCCTCCCCGCGAGGGGGCGAGAGGGGTCGCGGGACTGTTGTGCAGCATGAAGCCGGAAAGGATCATCTACGTCTCCTGCAACCCGTCCACGCTGGCAAGGGATCTTGCCGAGCTCGTCCAGGGCGACTATAGTGTCAAATCCCTGAAACTCTTCGACATGTTTCCCCAGACCTATCACATCGAGTCCGTGACCGTGCTCGAGAGGTGAGGGGATCATACCGGCCGGCCCACCCCTTTTTCATCTGGACAAGCATCGAACGCGGCTTGTATATGGTGCTTGATGATCGTCGGGGTCATATGCAAAGAGGACAATCCTGAAGCCCTTGCCCTTTCAGAGCGGGTGATCGCCTGGATAAGGGACAATGACCTGTCCTGCCTCATGGAGAACCATATCGCCGACGCTCTCGGGCTCGGTCAAACCGGTGACGTGTGGCTGAACTCGGATGTCCTCGTGGTACTCGGCGGTGACGGCACCATACTGCGGGCCATCCGCATGTCCATGCCCAGGAAGATTCCCGTCCTCGGCGTTCACATGGGGTATCTCGGTTTTCTCACCGAGGTCACCGAGGGTGAGGTCATCCAGTCCCTGGAAGACATGAAGGCGGGGAGATACATCCTTGATGAGCGAACCATGCTCGTTGTCAAGCTCCTCAGGGGCGAGCAGGAAATCGCCTCCCAGCACGTGCTGAACGACATGGTTATCAACAAGGGAGCCCTGGCCAGGATCATAGACATTGAGGTCTGGACGAGCGACACCTTCATCACCGACTACTGGGCCGACGGGCTCATCGTCTCGACCCCCACCGGATCGACCGCCTACAATCTCGCAGCCGGAGGTCCCATTGTCCATCCCCAGGTGAGCGCCATTGTCCTGAATCCCATCTGTCCCCACGTCCTCTCCAACCGGAGCATCGTGCTGCCAGACTCCCAGGAGGTTATCATCGTGGTTAAATCGGGCAAGGCCTCGGACAACATCTATCTGACCCTCGACGGCCAGAAGGGATACCCCCTGCTGGCGGACGACAGGATCAAGGTCAAGCGGGGATCCATGAAGGCTGTCCTGGTGCGGTTCCCCCAGAGGAACTATTTCGAGATACTGAGAAGCAAGCTGAAGTGGCAGGAGAGATGATCGACTTTCTCAAGATCTCTTCCATGGCGATCTTTGACGAGATCGAGATCCAGTTCACGGAAGGGCTCAACTGCATTACCGGCGAGACCGGCGCAGGCAAATCGCTCATCCTCGATGCCCTCGCCCTGCTCATGGGTGCCAGGGCGGGTCGAGAACTGGTCCGCCCCGGAAAGGACAAGACCACCATCGAGGCACTGGTCCGTATCGGAGGCAGGGAGATGGTCCTGTGCCGCGAGGTCTATCCCACGGGCAGCAGCAGATGTTTCATAGACGGCAGGCTCGCCACGCTCGCCTCCCTGTCGGAGCTCTCCTCAGGGCTCATCCACATATACGGCCAGCACGACTATCAGGATCTCCTGAGCCCGAGGCAGCACATGAGGATCCTCGAGGAGCAGGCGGGCCTGAGCAGGGACAACGTCGAGGCCTCATACAAGTCCTATGTCGAAGCGATCGAGCGGCTCGGCGACCTCGAGCAGAGGATCAGAGACTTTTCGCGGGACCGGGAATACCTCGAACACTGCCTGCAGGAGCTGAGGTCCGCCTGCATGGAGGAAGGACTCGAAGAGAGCCTTCAGCTGGAGCTCAGGACGGCGAAAAACGCCTCAGAGCTCAGGGATGCGGCACGATCCGTTCAGGAACTCATCTATACTGGCGGCCCCTCCATCGTCGATCTGGCTGCCCAGGCCCGCCAGCAGTTGGTCAGGATCGCCCGCCACGACCCTGCCGCGGAAAAGCTCGCCCAGAGCATGGACGACATACTCGCCATGCTCGAGGACATACACGGGCAGCTCAGGAGCAGGGTCGAGTCCTATGAACACGACCCTGAACGCACAGGCGAGCTCGAGGAGAGGCTGAACGCCGTACGGGAGCTCAAGAGAAAGCACCGGACCGATGAGGCGGGTCTTCTCAGGCTCGCCGAAGAGATGGACACGAAACTCCTGCTGCTCGATGAGTCGGGGCAGAGCACCGCTGAGGCGAAGAGGGCGGTAGATGAGGCCCTTGACGGGTACAGGCGTGCTGTGGCCGAGTTCCTCGACAGAAGGAAACGAGCAGCGCACGGGCTCTGCAGGAAAATCAACCGGGACCTCGGAAATCTCGGCATGCCCGGCACCGACTTCAGGGTCGACCAGATCGATGCGGGCGGGGTCGGCGAAGCCCTCGTCGATGCCGGAGGGACCGCTCACCCCCCGGCAGCGCTCCTCAAGGGAGAATTTTTCATATCCGCCAATGTGGGCCAGAACATACTGCCGCTCGCCAGGATCGCCTCGGGCGGAGAGCTGAGCCGCATCATGCTGGCCGTGAAGGCACAGCAGATCGCCTCGGCAGATGCCACCATGATTTTCGACGAAGTGGACGCCGGGATAAGCGGCCAGACCGCCATTGCCATCGCGCGCAAGCTCAAGGGCATATCGGCGCAGTCGCAGGCCATCGTGGTCACCCACCTCCACCAGGTTGCCTGTGTTGCAGACACCCACTTCGTCATCACGAAGTCGGTCAGGGGGAAGACAACCTCGTCGACGCTGCGCCGCCTCACGGGCACGGACAGGGTCATGGAACTCGCACGCATGATGGGAGGGGACACGCCGAGCCCGACGGTCATCGAACACGCCCGGGAGCTGGTCAGGTCCCAGGAGTCAAGGCTGCCCGTCGAACCGTGAATTCCTGTCCGGGCGCAGTCTTTTCATTTGACTTGGGAAGGGTTTCGATGATCTATGAATGGTAAGCCTTTTAAGGACATGTGAGACATCATGATACGCAAGCCGTTCATTTCCGAGGCGGAACAGATCAGAGGCCTCATCGATCCCTTCGTGAGGGAAGGGCTCATCCTGCCGAGATCACTCCACTCGGTGTACACGACCATCAGGGACTTCTGGCTGAGTGTCGGCGAAGAGGAGCCAGCGCACATCAGGGGGTGCTCTGCACTCCACATCTCCTGGTCAGATCTTGCAGAAATCAGGACCCTGGCCGTTCAAAAGGAATTCCAGGGAAAGGGGGAAGGTTCGGCGCTCGTGGGAGCATGCCTCGAGGAGGCCCGGAAACTCGGCGTCAAGAGGGTGTTCACTCTCACGTATGCCCCTAATTTCTTCAGGAGCGTCGGGTTTCTCGAGGTGGACAAGGCGACCCTTCCGAACAAGATATGGGCTGACTGCATCCATTGCCAGTACTTCCCGGACTGCAGGGAGATAGCCCTGGTGTACGACCTGTAGAGGAACCCGTGGGCCTGTCAGAGACCATGGAGAGGGCACAGAGACTCCTCGAGAGAAGGTCCGTACGGGACTTCGAGCTGTTCGGCATGGCCTCGGACACCATCCGTGCCGAGTCCAGGCAGAAAGAAGCGGACTTCCTCACCCGATCCCGTGAGTCGGGCATAAGCATCAGGGTTATCGTCGATGGCGGTATGGGGTTCTCCTACGGGAGGGATGTCGACGACGACCTCATCGATGCGGTGGTGACATCGGCACGGTACCAGTTCAAGGATGACCACAACCATTTTCCGGGCCGGTATGGAGAGTATCCGTCGCTCCATGCCCACGATCGCGAGATCGAAGCCCTCGATCCCGATGCGTGTATCGACAGGGCCATAACGCTCGAACTCTCGGCCCGGGATGCGGACCCGAGGGTCGAGAACATCAGGAAGGCGTCCTTCGCACGGTCCCTGTCGGAGGTACACATCCTCAACTCCCACGGGATACGTGCCGCGTTCAATGTGTCCGCCGTTTCCTCCTCGCTGATGGTCACGCTCAGGCAGGATGGCGACGTGCAGTCCGGATACGACTTCGACTTCAGCCACGATCTGGCCGCATTCGACGTGAAGCGAGTCGGCAGGACGGCCGTGGAGAGGGCGGCCAGCCTGCTGGGTGCACGTCAGATCAGGACGTCCAGGATCCCGGTCCTCTTCGACAGGACGAGCACGGCGGAGATCCTGGAGTTCATGGCCGACGCGTTTCTCGGGGAGAACGTGATCAAGGGGAAATCTGCCCTGAAGGACAAGCTCGGTAGGACATGTTTCTCGCAGAGCATCACCATAACCGACGATCCCCTCGACCCGAGGGCGGCAGAGATCTGCCCGTTCGACGGGGAGGGCGTCCCGTCAAGGCGGAACGAACTGGTCAGAGGCGGGGTTCTCGAAAGCTTTCTCTACGATTCCTATTGGGCGAGACGCGCCGGAACCGTCACGACAGGAAACTCCGTCAGGGGCGGCTACCGGTCATGGCCTGCGCTGGGCACGCGGCACCTCTGCCTGGAAGCCGGACCCGAGCCCATCGCGGGCGTGCTTGAAACCCTGCCCGTGACCATGAAGGTCACGGACATCATGGGCATGCACACGGCAAATCCCATCACCGGGGAGCTTTCCGTCGGCATAAACGGTATTCTGCTGGAGAAAGGGGTCGGTGCATATCCGGTTCGTGAGGCGGCCCTTTCAGGCAACATCTATGAGATGCTCTCACGCGTGCTGGCAGTGGGTGACGACCCCCGTGGTTTCGGGCATGTCTGCTGCCCTTCGCTGCTCATCGATGCGGTGGACATCAGCTCCCAGTGAGCGGCATGCCCGACCCGGGGGCAAGATACCTGTTGAAATGATGAGCATGCTATTCTATGGTTCTATCCTCGGTGGTTCATACCTGAAAGAAAGAGGCCTGTACTCATGTTAGGATGGCTCATAAAGATATTCGGCAGCAGGAACGAACGCGAGCTCAAGCAACTTCAGCCGCTTGTCGCTGCGATCAACGCACGGGAAGATGCCATGAGGGCAAAGAGTGACGCCGACCTCAAGGCAATGACCCCGTATTTCAAGGACAAGCTCGACGCAGGGGCGGGCCTGGAAGACATCCTGCCCGAGGCCTTTGCAACGGTCCGCGAGGCTTCCCGGCGCACCCTGAACATGAGGCCCTTCGACGTGCAGCTCCTGGGAGGTATCGTGCTCCACCAGGGCAAGGTCGCGGAGATGAAGACCGGTGAAGGAAAGACCCTGGTGGCGACCATGCCCGTGTATCTGAATGCCCTCGCAGGAAAGGGCGCTCACGTGGTCACGGTGAACGACTATCTCGCGCGGCGCGATGCAGAGTGGATGGGTGCCATCTACCGTTTCCTCGGCCTCGATGTGGGGGTCATCATCCACGGCCTGGACGATGCCCAGCGCAAGGAGAACTATCAGGCAGACATCACCTACGGGACCAACAACGAGTTCGGGTTCGACTTCCTGCGGGACAACATGAAGTTCGCCTTTGCAGACTACGTGCAGAGAGACTTCTATTATGCCATCGTCGACGAGGTGGACTCCATCCTCATCGACGAGGCACGCACACCGCTCATTATTTCGGGGCCCGCCGAGGAGTCCACCTCGAAATACTATGACGCCAACAACGCGGTCATCGACCTTCTGCGGAGACCGAATGCCGAGGAACTCTACCAGAAGGACGAGAAGGCGAACAGCGTGATGCTCAGCGAGGAGGGCATCGAGTTTCTCCAGCGGCGCCTGGGCAAGGCGAACCTCTACGACCCCGGCGAGTTCGAGACGGTGCACCACCTCAACCAGGCACTGCGGGCCCACCTGCTTTTCTCCCGCGATGTCCACTACGTGGTGAAGGAAGGAGAGGTCGTCATCGTCGACGAGTTCACCGGCAGGCTCATGCCGGGGAGGAGGTATTCCGAGGGGCTCCATCAGGCGCTGGAGGCCAAGGAGGGGGTGAAGGTTGCCAACGAGAACCAGACCCTGGCCTCCATCACCTTCCAGAACTATTTCCGCATGTACGAAAAGCTCGCCGGCATGACCGGCACCGCAGAGACCGAGGCCCTGGAGCTCAAGAACATCTACGGGCTCGATGTCATGGTGATCCCCACCAATCTGAACATGATAAGGCTCGATCACCCGGACGTGATCTACAAGACGGAAAAGGAAAAATACAAGGCAGTGGTCCAGCAGATCTCCCTGTGCCACGAAAAGGGTCAGCCGGTGCTGGTGGGCACGAGCTCCATAGAAAATTCCGAAAAGGTTTCCAGCCTGCTCAAGCGCAAGGGGGTGCCGCACAATGTCCTCAATGCCAAGCACCATGAACGGGAGGCCGAGATCGTGGCCCAGGCGGGCAGGAAGGGGGCCGTCACCATTGCAACCAACATGGCCGGCCGGGGAACCGACATCAAGCTCGGGGGAAACCCCGAGTTCCTCGCCAGGCAGCGCATGAGCCCGGAAGAAGAGGGGTACAAAGATCTCCTCAAGAAATTCACCGTGCAATGTGAAGAAGAACACCGGGAGGTGGTGGGCGCCGGCGGCCTGTTCATCCTGGGAACCGAGAGGCACGAGAGCAGGCGCATAGACAACCAGCTCAGGGGGAGGTCGGGAAGACAGGGAGACCCCGGGGAGTCCCGGTTCTACCTGAGCCTCGAGGACAACCTCATGCGCATCTTCGGATCCGAGCGCATCGCCATGATCATGGACAAGCTCGGCGTCCAGGAGGACGAGCCCATCGAGCACAACCTCATAAGCAAGAGCATCGAGGGTGCCCAGAAGAAAGTCGAGGGTAGGAACTTCGAGATACGCAAACACCTGCTCGAGTACGACGACGTCATGAACAAGCAGCGAGAAGTGGTGTATGCCGAGAGGAGGCGGATACTCTCGGAAGAGAATCTCAAGTCCATGGTCGAAGAGATCCTGGACGGGGTTCTCGATGATGCCATCGAGACCTACCTTCCCAGGAAGGGGTCCATCGACGGATGGGACATCGAGGGATTCAGGGCCTGGGTCAAGAACACCTTCGACCTGGGCATCGAGCTCAGCGCGGACAAGGGGACCGACCGCGAGGACCTGTACCGGAAGATACGTGCGAACATCATGGACTACTACAACATGCGGGAGCAGGAATTCAGCCCCGAGGTGATGCGCATGGTCGAACGCCATTTCCTCCTGCTCACCCTGGACACCCTCTGGAAGGACCACCTTCTTTCCATGGACCACCTCAAGGACGGCATCGGCCTGCGCGGCTACGGCCAGAAGAACCCCCTTCGGGAGTACCAGCGGGAGGGGTTCGACATGTTCCTCACCACCCTGGCCCGCGTGAAGGAGCTCTCCCTGGAGAGGCTCTTCAAGGTCCAGATCCAGCGGCAGGAGGATGTGGAGAAGGTCTCCCAGCAGGAGCGCAGGCAGCGCATGCACATGGGCAGGGGCCCCGGCGAGAAGGCGCCGACCATCAAGCGCGAGGGCAAGAAGATAGGGAGAAACGACCCATGCCCGTGCGGTTCGGGCAAGAAATACAAGCAGTGCTGCGGAGCAGGGACATGATACCAAGAGGGTTCAGCTTTTCGGCCATCAATGTCGGAATAAAATCACCTGCATATACCAAGCTCGACCTGGGGCTCGTCGCATGCACCACGGATGTCGCCCTCTCCGGCGTATTCACCCGGAACCTCGTGAAGGCCGCACCAGTGCTCATCGGCATGGAACAGGTGAAACGCGGCAGCGCCCGGGCCGTCATTGCCAACGCGGGCAACGCCAACGCGTGTACCGGCAGCATCGGCGTGTCGGATGCCCGGGCCATGATGGAGGCGGTGGCGCGGGAGCTCAAGGTGAGCCCGGACGAGGTGGTTCCCATGTCCACCGGCACCATCGGCGTGCATCTGCCCACGGAGCGGATCATCCCGGAGATCCCCCGGCTGGTGAAGGGATTGTCGCAGGACCCTGAACCGTTCGCACGGTCCATCATGACCACGGACACCTTCCCCAAGATGGTTCACAGACGGGTAGGGGAGGCATGCATCCTGGGATTTGCCAAGGGTGCGGGCATGATCGCCCCGAACATGGCGACCACCCTGGCGGTGGTGCTCACCGATGCGGTGGTAGACAAGCAAGATCTTGATAATATTATTAAAAACAGCGTCGGGCACACCTTCAACGCCATCACCGTCGATGGCGACATGTCCACGAACGACACCCTCGTCGCATGCTCGTCGGGTCTCGTGGAGGCGGATCCCTCAGAGTTCAGGTATGCCATGGACGAGGTCATAGCCGGTCTTGCCCGGATGATCGTGCAGGACGGAGAAGGCGCCACCAAGTTCGTCACCGTGAAGGTGGACGGTGCGGGCAGCGACCGTGACGCAAAGGTCATTGCCATGGCCGTGGCGAACTCGCTCCTCGTCAAGACCGCGATCTTCGGTGCCGACCCCAACTGGGGAAGGATCGTCTCGGCCGTAGGGTATGCAGGGGTGAAAGTTGATCCCCGCGAGATAGCGGTACGGATCCAGGGCCTCGATGTGGTCGAAGGCGGGATCCAGGCTCGGTCCTTTACCGAGTCATCGCTCCACGATGCACTCACGAACAAGGAGATCGCCATCGACATAACCGTCGGCGCCGGACAGGGGCGGTTCATGGTGTGGACGACCGACCTGTCCCACAAGTACGTGGAGATCAATGCCCAGTACCGGACCTGAGGGAGAATGGCCGATAATATATGTTATGTTAAATAAGATGAACATGCCCTTGTCGCTCCGGTCGGATTTCGTGTGCCACCCTTTCCCGGGGTCAGATTTTTCCTGGAAAAGCCAGGGTCATTGTTTTTGGGGATGATAAAACCCCTTGACCGGTATTGAAAAATGCAATGTGGGGCAAATGGTGAAGAAATGCCCGTAAATCGGCCTTTGGTGCCGTTCTGCGAGAGACACACAGGCATCGAGGTCAGGGATGCGCTAAATTGACCCCGTAATGGAGCGATCAATGATCTCGTCCACCAAGAGTTGGACCTTTTCGGGCAGGCCCTCTATCCTGATGTCGAGGAATCCGCGGATGATCAGAGAGCGAGCCTGCTCCTCCGAGAGACCTCTGGTCATGAGGTAACTGAGCTCCTCGTCCGAGATCCTGCCGATGGCAGCCTCGTGGGACAGATTGATGTCGGGGTGCTCGCCCCTGAGTTCGGGCACCGAGTGGATCACGCCCCTTTCGTTCAGCAGCAGGCCGCTGCACTCCATGTGGCCGATGCTCCCCTTGACGTTCCCTGAGATCATCTGGCGTGATATGACGGTCCCACCCTCGCTGACCACCCGGCTGACGATCTCGCCGCCCGCTCCTTCTCCCTGGAGGACCGTCATTGCCCCGGTGTCGAACAGGGAGTTTTCTCGGGCATATATAATCGAGTAAAAACGGGCAGTTGCGCCTGAGCACACATGGGCGACCGGGTATGAAACGATCTTCTTCACCGAGGTCATGGCGACATAGTTGGACAGGTACGTGGCGCCCTCTTCCACTATGGTCGCGCCGACTGGATAGACCTCCATGGTATGTCCCCAGTTGTGCAGCATGGTATACCCGAGACTCGACCCCCGGCCCAGGTATGTCTCGGTGATGCCGATGTGGCGACCGGCCGTGTCGCTGCAGGAGGTCGTGCATCCGTTCACGATGTTCAACGCTGCGCCGGGACTCAGCTCGATGATATTGTGTATCGCCTGCACCGGATCGGCTCCCCCGAAGAGGAATGCGGCCTGCATGGGTTCCTCGATCTTCACCCCTTCTTCGACGCGCACGTAGTACCCGACGGGTTCACTACCGGCAGCGAGCCTCGTGAACTCGTTTTTGTCTGCATCCACCAGGTTGAAGAAGAGCCGATCCTTTACGTGTGGGAACTTCTGGAAGGCCTCCCTGAGGGGAATCACGTGTAACCCAACTATATCGCTTGACTTTTCGAGAATATCGTGGTCGAGGACCATGAACCTGCCGCAACTGGCGGCGCAGGAATCGTAGCCGATGGTGATCAGTCTTTCGTTGTCGATGGAGTGCATGTCACAGATTCTCCACGCACATGTCGCGGTATTTCTCGGCGAAGCAGGTGCCGCACTTCTTGTAGCCGAACTCCTTGATCTCGTCGAAGATCTCTCCGGGTGCCCCGCACCCGAGCACATGACCATCCATGATCACGAAGGCGATGTCCGCCTTTATGTAATCGAGGATGAACCCGGTGTGGGTGATCATGATGGCCGACCGGGTCCGCTTCGAGATGGGCTTCTCCTTCTCGAGCATGACCCGCAGGGCCTGCGCGATGACCGAGATGTTCTCGATGTCGACACCGGATTCAGGCTCGTCCAGAAGCATGAGCTCGGGCATCTGGACCATGAGCTGGAGGATCTCGGAGCGTTTCCGTTCTCCGCCCGAGAATCCGACGTTGATGTCGCGGTCCAGGTAGCCGGTCATGTTGAGGCGCTCTGCATGATTCCTGATCAGCGCATGGTCACTGGTCAGGGTCTGGAGCAGGGTCTCGAGACGGACCCCTTTCACGGCAGGGGGGTACTGGAAGGCCATGCCGATGCCAAGGCGGGAACGTTCGTCCACCGGGAGCCCTCTCAAGCTTCGACCCTTGAGCGCGATATCGCCCCGGGTGACCTCGAACCCGGGAAGACCGGCTATGGCCCCCAGCAGGGTGCTCTTGCCCGACCCGTTGGGGCCGAAGATGATGGCGGTCCTGCCGGCTTCAACGGTGAGGTCGACACCCTTGAGAATCTGTTTGCCGCCGGCGGACACGTGGAGGTCGTGTATCTCCAAGAAACTCATACCGTCTCTCCTGACGATGTGATATTTTCGTGAACAGGACCTTGTTATTGATGATGACTCCCGATATGTCAAGGGGTTCCATGGGGGAGGCCTCCCGGGAGCGGTACCGTACGGACCGATGAACACATATGACGTGATCATAGCTGGTTGCGGACCTGCCGGGGCCACCGCGGGGTACCTGCTGGCACGCGAGGGGCATTCCACCGCCATGATCGACAGGGCGATCTTCCCCAGGCCCAAGCTCTGCGGCGGGCTGCTGCCCCTGAAGACCCTGGGCCTGCTCGAGAGGGTGTTCGGTGATACCCCCGAAACCCTGACCGAAAACGGGATCATTACCTGCACCTCGTCCGGCTACCGGATCTTTTTCAGGGAGGAACTGCTCGTACGGGGAACAACCGACCTGCCCTTCTCGTTCATCGAGAGAGAAACCTATGATCACTACCTGCTTGCAAAGGCACGGTCCCAGGGCGCCCGAATCTTCGAGGGCGAGGAGGTCACCGGTGTCGATGCCGATGCAGGGGAGATCAGGACATCGTCGGGAAGGATCTGTCACGGCAGGTTCATCCTCGGTGCGGACGGGGTTCATAGCGCGGTCAGGAGGTGTCTGCCGGCAACCGGGAAAGACACACGAGCCGGGGCCCATGGTCTTGCGGCAGCACTCGAGGTGTTTGTTCCTCGCACCGGCCTTTCCCTGCACGTAGACCATCCCATGATCCATCTCGGGTATGTTGACTGGGGATATGCGTGGGTCTTTCCGAACAGGGACAGGATCATTGTCGGTCTCGGAGGCCTTCAGCGCAGGAACACGAAGAAATTCATAGATATACTTCAGGAATACCTGGCAGGCCTCGGCATCCTGCCGCCCCGTGACGGGATGGGCCGACTCGCGGTTCACGGTCACTCCATCCCGTATGGGGGCATGGTCATGCGGCCCGTTCATAAACATGTTCTCCTGGTGGGTGATGCCGCGGGTCTTGCCGATCCCATAACCGGAGAGGGGATCTACTATGCGCACAGGAGCGCCGAGGCGGCTGCAGTGAGCATCACCACCGCCCTCAGGCGGGGGCTCTCTCTTGAAAAGGTCTATCAAGGACTCCTGAACAGGCACGTGTTGCCCGAACTCCTGTGGGCACGGCGCTGGCGGACCGTCGTATTCAATGCCTTGGGATATCTCCCCCCGGCCCTGATCGGCAGGCTCGTGCGGTGGGGAAACACCAGGGCCCTGCATGTCATCCACGGTCACAGGCCATACCCCTTCGACAGGGGGGGACAAGGTATGTATGGGAAAATTCAGGAGTAACTGCCGCAATGATTTGTTCATGGGGAGGATGGGATGAAGATTCACCAGAGCATGCTCTTTGAGAGACCCGGCAGGCACAACACCGATCGTTGCATGGAGGCGGTCAGGCAGTACGTGGCTGAACACGGAAAGACCCATGTCGTGGTTGCCTCAACCACCGGTACGACGGCCATGGCTTTTGCAGGGGTCTGAAGACGACCCGGGCCAGGCTCGTGGTGGTGACCCACAGTGTGGGCTTCAGGGAGCCGAACCGTGACGAGTTCGAGCAGGAGGCACGAAGGTTCCTGGGGGCCGAGGGGGTCCCCATACACACCGGCACCATACTGACCCATTCCCTGGAGAAATCCCTCATGGACGATTTCCAGGGGACCTATCCGGGGTACATCATCGCAGGCACCCTGCGTCGATTCGGCGAAGGCACCAAGGTGGCCGTGGAAATCGTCATGGAGGCGTGCGACGCCGGACTCGTTCCCGAGGATGCCGAGGTGCTCTCCGTGGGGGGGACAGGATACGGTGCGGACACCGTCCTGCTGGTCAGGTCGAGGCCTTCCAAACGCTTCGGCACGCTCGAGGTCCTCGAGATCCTGGCACGGCCACGGGGCAGATGAGGCTCAAGGGACGCCGCTGGTCCCTGTCGCGGATCAGGGAGAGACCCTGTCGGGCGTTTCGACGGGCGGGTCAGGGAGGGTGTCCGGAAGGGGTTGAGCAACGGTCACGGTGACCTGCCCGGTCGACGCCCTCCCGCTGTCGTCCACCGCCACGATGGTATAGGTCGTGGTCTTGTCAGGGGTCACCTCGACGAACCCGTTGAGCGGTACGGCTCCGATGCCGTTGTCTATGGAGAGCTCCCTGGCGCCTTTCGAGGACCAGGTGAGGGTGCATTCCTCGCCCGCCTCTGCCGTGACCGGGTAAACGGCCATGATGACCTGGGGCTTGACGGGAACCTGGACGGTGACGCGTGCAGAGGCCCAGCCCCCCTCCCCTTCGACCACCATCGTATACGTGGTGGTCTGGGAGGGAGACACCTCCATGGTTCCGAGCACCGCCACCTCACCTATCCCGTTGTCCAGGTGCGCGGCAGTGGCATGGTCCGTTGTCCAGGACACGATGGAGACCTGGCCCTGTTCCACCGTGGGCGGATCTGCAGTGAGGTGGACCGTCGGCGGCGGGCGCACGACCACATCGCCCTCGTCGACCTGTGTACCGGGAAGCACCTCTATGGCAACGGACCGGGCAACGGTTCCGCCGGGGCCCCTGGCGGTGATGGTGTAGCTGAGCGTCTCTGCGGGGGACACGTGCAGCACCCCGTCAGGCATGACAGGACCGATCCCCTGATCGATGGTGACGGTGTCAGCGTGTGAGCTGGTCCATGCAAGTGCCGTTGACGTTCCCTTCCTGATGGAGGAGGTCGTGACAGAGCAGTCGAGGACAGGAGGCTCGTACACCAGGGCCGTGACCGAGGCCGTGGCGGTTCCGCACCTGCCGGAGGCGGTCATGGTGATGGTCGCGGTCCGGTCCGGGTAAATCATGAGGCTCCCGGATGATCCCACCGTGCCTATGCCGTGGTCCATCTGGAGTGCATGAGCCTTTTTCGATGACCAGACGAGGGAGCACGGTTCGCCCGCTGTGACGGCTGCGGGGTCGACGGCCAGGTGCACCTCGGGCGCCATGCACTCGATGACGGTCACGGTCGACGACGCCGACGCCAGTCCTCCCCTGCCGTCCGTGACGGTGAGGACCGCCTGGTACGTACCGGGTTCAGCGTAGGTGTGGACCGGGAGAACCCCGGAGCCATGGTGGCCGTCGCCGAAGGACCACTGATACGAGAGGCCCGCATCGTCAGGATCGCGGGAGTCTGATCCATTGAACGCAACCGGCTGCCCCGCCTCGGTCGTGTGTGGGCCGCCGGCGTCGGCCGTGGGCATCCTGTCCGGGGTGCCCAGTTCGATCACCTCGATGATGAATGTCTGGGAAACCACGTGCCCCTTCTTGTCAGAAACAAACACGGTGGTTTCATAATCGCCGGGGTTGTCGGGGAGCCACTCGATGAACCCGGACTCGGGATCGATGCGCATCCCTGGGTGGGGTTTGTCGAACGAATAGGTCAGGACATCATCCTGCGGGTCACAAGCCAGGACGTCATAGGTGTACGGTAATCCCGCATATGCGGTGATCACGGGCAGCGAGCAGATCACCGGCGGGTAGTTCCACCTGGGCAGCAGGCCATGGGGGTGAGCGGCCCTGACCCCTGAGAAGGACCACTGTCCCCCGGACAGGACCGCAATGGCATACAGACAGGTTTCATCTTCCGGCGTGATGTCCGTGTACGTGGCGGTGCCGGGCGAAACCCGGGCTATCCTTTTCAGCTCGGAAGGTTTGTCTGCCCGGGAGCGATAGATCTCCAGACGCTGGATGTCTCCACGGTCGGGCAGCTCGATGACCACCGAACCCCGCTTCGCCTTCAAGGAAAAGGTGACGGCAGGCTCCACGCTGACGAGGCAGGTCAGCGGGGCGGAGCGGGCATTGCCGTCGAACGTCACCAGGGAGATGGCATGGGTCCCCTCGGGAAGAATCACGTCCGGTTCTGTCCCGGACGCCGGGGGGAAAGGGCCGTACCATTCACAGGAGGCGGGATCGCCTTCAACCCCGTCGAAAAGCGTGGTGTCCAGGGTCGTGTCGCACCCATTGGGCAGATTTTTTTCCAGGGCGAGGTAACCCTTCTCGTCCTGCGGGAAGGCCGATGCTATCGACCCCAGTGACACCAGGGCCGTGCCCATCATGATGATCACATAGCAGCATGCGACCACGCCCGCGAACGCCATGCCGAACAATGCATAGACCAGTAACCGCGGGTATCCGTCTGTGGTGTAAATATCCTCCTCCAGTGCTCCCTGTGTATGAGATCGAGGGGAAAACGCCCCGTCTCCATCGATGCAAGAATCATACGAGAGTACCGATTCCGCGATTTCAACCAGTTAATGCATGAACCCGGGTGACGCTGTGATTTGCCGGAGAAATCTTTTGTCTCGAGAGGGGAACGGCAGTTCCCTTATCGCCCTTGAGGGCACACGAGTGCGCTAGCCGGTCGGACGTGGTGACGGAGGGCACGGGGTGTTCATGCTACAGCCAGGACACGAAGATCAGGAGGGAAAAAACCAGGATGCTCAGGGTGAATGCTGCTCTCATTGTTTCTGTTCTCCCCAGTGGGCGGTCTTTTATTCTGGCGCCCACATATACTACTGGTGTTCGGCTTGCAAGATAATTTTTCGGCAGACTGAGGGAAAACATGAAGGTGTGCTCGAGCGGTTCCTGAAATGAAACCGGCAACGGTCTCTTTCACCTCTTTTTCTTCATCATGTCTTGGAGTGCAGCGAAGGGGCTGTGGGTGATGGAGGCCGTCCCTTCTTCGGGGAGTTCCACGTAGTCGCCTGTCGCCTCGTCATACCTTCCGTGCTCGGCATCGTGACAGTACACACAGAGGTGTTCCCAGTTGCTCCCGTCGGGGGGGTTGTTGTCGTGGTTGTGGTCCTTGTGATGCACGGTGAGTTCTTTGAGGTTCTTCAGGGTGAACTGCCTGCCGCACCGGGCACACACCCAGGGGTGTATCCTGAGCGACTGTTCCCGGTAGCCCTTCATGCGCTCTTCGTTGAGCTGCCGGGCCCGTGCCAGGAACTGTTCCATCTCCTCCTTGCTCATCTTAGCAGGGCCTGTCTTCGGCGGTTTAGATCCCATGGCCGTCCTCTCTGCGGTCCGCTCGACGGGAACCGCTCCTCAGGCCATCGACGAGTTCAAGGGCCCTTGAACGATCTTCGGGATGTACGACGTGCAGGGTCGGGTTCACAAGGTCGTACGCCGTCTCGTGAAGACGCTGCATGTCCATGCCCTTGATATACACCTCGATGCCGTTGTCCTCAAGGTGGCGCTTCACGTCACGGATCTCGTCGTCCGAGGCCGAGGTGAACACGAGATCGGGCCTGGGCGCAAGGAAAGCGAGATACACGACGAAGAAGCCGATGACAAGGATGAGCGACAGTATGCCGATTGCCATGGTACGATTCCGGGTACCCCTCTCTATACACGAGATTGCACACGAAGGGAACTGTTTGGATCCCGGACCTGTGACCGAGTTATCTCACTTCAGGCGCATGGGGCACTGCAGGGTGCATCGCGTGGTGGGCTCAACGATGCCCTTGGCGGGGAAAGACCGCGGGACCGGCGCCGTGTCCGGAACCGAAGAACCCGTCATTCTGCCACCGGGACGACAGCGAACTCGAGGTCCAGGAGGTTTATGGACAGGAGCGCGTGCCTGAGGGCAGTGCCCTGCCCGAGCAGGATCTTGATCGCCTCGGAGACCTCGATGCTCGCCACCAGCGCCGGCGAGAACGGGGGGGTGCCGAGCTCCTGCTCCACGCCCTTGTCTGCCGTGCACCCTGCATAGAGCTTTTCCAGCGTCCTGTCGCCCGGGTACTGCACCGTGACCTGACCGTACCACCCCCCCACGCTCCCGTGTGCCAGGGGGATGTTCAGCCGCTCGCACACCCCCGCCAGCTCGATGCGCGCCGGTATGCTGTCCAGGGCATCGACGGCCAGGTTCGCCCCTGCCAGGAGTTCCTGTCCGTTCTCCCTGGAAAGCGACATCCGCCTCGTGATGATCGTGGCGGCCGGGTTGATCTCGCCTGTCCTTTTTCTGACTGCCTCGACCTTGGGCTCTCCCAGCGAGGCGAGGGTGGCGTGGAGCTGGCGGTTCAGGTTGTGCTCCTCGAACACGTCCGGGTCGATGACCGTCAGGGTTCCCACGCCGATCCGGCACAGTTCTTCGGTGACGTAGCCACCGAGACCTCCACAGCCCACGACCGCTACGTGGCTCCTGAAGAGCCGGAGCTGCTCTGCCCGGGATATGGTCCTGGTGTTCCTCAGGTAGCGCTCGGGCAGAAGCCCCAGCGACAGGATCGCGTCCTCGACGTCGGCGTCGGCGAGGCCGAACCGGATGACGGCATCACGGTGGAGGGCCAGGGGCACCAGACCGTCCCTGCTGCCCGCCCTGAGAAAATCGTGGAGCGCACCCATCACCCTCCCCCTATCGGTGGAAAGATGGAAAGGTTGGCTCCTTCGGCGAGCACCGTATCGAGATCCGCGTGGCGGCTGTCGATGAAGATGATCGCGGCCTCCCTGTCAGGTATGCCGAGCGACCCGGTCACATCGCGGACCGTGCTTCCCCTGTCGAGATCGAGGATTTCGCGATCGAAGCGCCCGCGCCGCAGGGTCGCGAAGAGCTTTACCGTTATCTTCATGGGGGCGTGATATGCATCCAGGGATTGAGGGGCACCCCCGGCAGGGAGTATCGATCCTGCCAGGGGTGCAATCCTGCATGAGGTCTACCAGTTGAAGACCTGGTCAAGCTCCGCGTCGGTCACCTGGAAGGTGATGTCGTGCGGACGCACCTTGTCCGCGGAGAAGAAGCGGGGCAGACGGTCCTGCTCCTTGGTGAAGCCGGCCTTGGCGTTGAACTCCCGCTCCATCTTGAGCACCCTCTTGCCCAGGGCGGTCACGTCGTCTCCTGTAAGGGTCCAGCCGTAGAACGCGTTGAGAAGGTCGATGAGGGCCTGGAAGGTCTCGGGCTGGTCCAGCACGGCAAAGGCGATGAACAGGCACATGCCCGTAGAATCGATGGCGGCCGTGGCGACCTGGAGGTTGCGGGACAGCTCCACCTGACCTTCGGGCTTGAGCGGGTCCACATAACCGCCGCTCTTGAGTATGTTGGTGGCGACGGCATATCCTGCGGTGTGGTCGGCGCCCATGGGGCTGGTCGCGTACGTCACGCCGATGCCCTGGACCGCCCGCGGGTCATAGGCGGGGAGTGCCTGGTTCTTCACCACCGGCACCTTCTCCACCCCGAAGACCTTGCCGGTCACGGCAGCGCCGCTCCCGAGGATCTTCCCCAGCGGGGTCCCCTTCCCCACTTCATTGATGAGCTCGATGGCCCCGGCCGCATCCCCGAATTTTATGAGGCCGGCCTGCATGGCCACGCCGATGGTGACGCCCATCTCGATGGTGTCCAGGCCGATGGTGTCGTCCAGGAAGTCGATCTGCGCGATGGCGTCAGGGTCGCTGATGCCGCAGTTGCCGCCGTGGGCCCACACGGTCTCGTACTCGGGCTGCTTGGACACGAAATGCCCGTCCTTGTCCACGTAGGTCCCCGAGCACCTGATCACGCACCCCCGGTGGCACGGGTGGGTGGCGTTGCCGCCGCGCTTGGTTTCCAGGTCCGCAAAGGTTTCACCGCTGATCTTTGACGCGCCCGCAAACTGCCCGTCCCTGAAATTGTAGGTGGGGTAGCCGCCCGCCTCGTTGATGATGTTGGTGAGCACGTTGGTGCCGTAGGCCGGAAGGGCCTGGCCCGTGACCGCATGGGTGGTGAGGCCCTCCACGAACTTCTTGTTGGCCGCCCTGAACTTTTCGGGATCCTTGGGCTCCCTGTTCTTCAGGCCGGTATCGTCGAGTATGACGACCTTGACGCCCTTGGCGCCCATGACCGCCCCTACCCCGCCGCGGCCTGCGTGACGGGACGGCCGGCCCTCGATGTCCGTTATCGCCACCGATGCCGCGCAGAGCTTCATCTCGCCGGCAGGTCCTATGGAAATGCAGGTGATCTTGTCGCCGTACTGCTTCCTGAGCAGCTCCACGAGGTCGTAGTTGGTCAGCATCTTCAGGGAATTGTCCTTTTCGACCCTGATGCCGTCCTTGTTGATGAAAACCTTGTAGAGGTCGTCCCCTTCCGGTGTGCCCTCGAGGATGATGGCGGCATACCCGAGGCGGGCCAGCACCTGTGCCCCCTGCCCCCCGGAGTTGGCCTCCTTGATCCCTCCGGTCAGCGGGCTCTTGCAGCCCACCGACAGGCGGCCGGACATGGATGCGGCAGTCCCGCTGAGCATGCCGGGAGCGATCACGAGCTTGTTCTCGGCCCCCAGGGGATGGCACAGAGGCGGGACCTCCCGGGAGATCACGGTCGAGGTCAGCGCCCTCCCCCCGAGTCCTTCATACGGCCCGAGGGGATCAACCTTGAACTGCGGGCCTCCTGTCGCGCCCATGTCGATCCGGAGTATCTTGTCCATGCAAACCTCCTTTTATCTCTGCTCTTCACTAGATAATAAGGATGGACCACCGGGAGTCAATGGGGCCTGGACACATAAGTACCCTGAATCATTAATAATATGTGCCAGAAAGCCTAATAAGAAGTGGCGTCAGTACATGAGCGCCTGGTCCAGGTCGGCGGTGAGGTCGTCGACATGCTCGATGCCCACGGAGAGCCTGAAGAGGGACCGTGTTATGCCTATGCGTTCACGCTCTTCGACCGACATGGGTGCATGGGAGGTCGCGGCAGGGGAACAGATGGTCGTCTCAACCCCCCCAAGGCTCACGGCGGGCTGGACGAGCTTCAGGCTGCGGACGAAACGATCGGGGTCCACGGTGCGCTCGTCGACGTCAAAGGACAGCATGCCCCCGTAGCCCCTCATCTGCGACCTGGCGATCTCGTGGCCGGGGGATTCCGGAAGGCCTGGATAGTACACCCGTTTCACCCGGGGGTGGTCCGAGAGACGAGCCGCCATGGCCATGGCATTCTCCGACTGGCGCTCAACGCGCAGGGCCATGGTCTTGAGGCTTCGCTCGAGGAGATAGCACTCGGTGGCGTTCATGCTCCCGCCCAGGTGACACGCCAGGGCGCGGATGCGCTGGGCGTTGTCCCTCGACGCGACGACGGCACCGCAGCACAGGTCGCCGTGGCCGCCCATGTACTTGGTGCCGCTGTGCACCACGATGTCGATGCCCAGCAGGTACGGGTTCTGGTTGACCGGCGAGGCGAAGGTGTTGTCGATGATGGTGGTGATGCCTTTTGCCCTGGCGAAATCCGCCACCTGACGGATGTCGACGACACTGAGCAGGGGGTTGGTGGGCGTCTCTATCACGATGACCGTCGTCTTGTCCGTCACTGCGGCACAGACAGCTCCGGCGTCGGTGGCCGTGAAGGTGTGCGTGATCCCCAGTTTCCCGAAATCGCCCGTGGCAAAGGAATGGGTGCCGCCATAGAGCTCGTCCATGAGCACCACGTGATCCCCCGAACCGGCAAAGGAGAGGATCGAGGTGCTCATGGCCGCCATGCCGGAGCTGAACACGATACCGTCCTGAGCCCCCTCCAGGGCACAGAGCTTGCTCACCACGGCCCCCTGATTGGGTGTGTTGAAGTAACGGGGATACGGGGCCCTGTCCCTGTCGAGGTAACAGTTTGCGGACGAGGTGAATACGGGGGTGTTGACGCCGCCGGTGGCGCTGTCCAGGTAGGTTCCGTTGTGCACGCACATGGTTTCCTTTTGCATGTTCGCATCCTCCGCCAGGAAGAATACACGATTCCGACCCTGAATTCCATGAACAGTCGGGATGGAATACCAAGGGCACAATACGGATATCGCAAGGGCGGTGAAACGTGATATCCTCCGAAAAACGGGAATAACAAGAGAAAGGATGCCCCACTCTCAATGGACACTCACGAATGGATCAAGGAATTCCCCGGCGCGATCACCGTATGTGACACCGAAGGCATCATACTCGAGATGAATGACAGGGCGGCCCGGATGTTCCGTGAACAGGGCGGAAAGGACCTGCTGGGCTCGAACCTGCTGGACTGCCACCCGGAGCCTGCCCGGACCAGACTCGTGGCCATCATGGAGAACAGGCAGGACAATGTGTACACCATCGAGAAGAATGGCAAGAAGAAGATCATCTACCAGTCGCCCTGGTACAGCGGCGGCACGCACAGGGGTTTCGTGGAGCTTGTCCTGGAGATACCCCATGTTGTCCCGCACTTCATCCGCTAATAATTGAGGAGATGCTCATGGCGACAGCACAGGACATAAGACGTTACCGGAAGAATCTCCTCTCGGAACACGAGGCCGGGACCCTCTACGAGTGCCTTGCCTCCCTCGAGAAGAACCCGACCCTTGCGGACGTCTACCGCAGGCTTGCCCAGACCGAGGCATCCCATGCGGCGACCTGGGAGGCGAAGCTCCGCCAGGCGGGGGCCGGGGTCCCCGTGTACCGGCCGGGGTGGCGCACGAAGGTTCTGTGCATGCTGGCAGCCCGGTTCGGCATCTCGTTCGTGCTGCCGACCATCGCAGGCATCGAGCAGGGGGCCGGATCTCACTACGACGGACAGCCCGAGTCCGAGGCGGCGAAGATGTCCGCGCAGGAGCGCACCCATGCGCGCATCTTCGGACACCTGGCAAGGACGTCGGGGGGGCTCGAGGGGAGCGAGGTGGCCCGGTTCGAAGGCCGCCACCGGGCAGCGGGAGGCAATGCGCTTCGCGCGGGCGTGCTCGGCGCCAACGACGGGCTCGTCTCGGTGTTCAGCCTGGTCATGGGCGTCGCCGGGGCCGGGATGGGATCGCAGGAGATCCTCCTTGCAGGCTTTGCCGGGCTCCTGGCTGGCGCTCTGTCCATGGCCCTGGGGGAGTGGCTCTCGGTGCAGAGCTCGCGGGAACTCTACGAGCACCAGATAAGCATCGAGGAGCAGGAGCTGGAAGAAAACCCCGAGGAGGAGATGGAGGAGCTCTCGCTCATCTACCAGGCCAAGGGCATGGCGGCCGACGAAGCACGGTCCATGGCGGAGCGGATGCTCTCCGACAGAAAGACGGCCCTCGACACCCTGGCCCGCGAGGAGCTCGGCATCGACCCGAAGGAACTGGGCGGGTCGGCGTGGGAGGCTGCCATCACTTCCTTCCTCCTCTTCGCCTTCGGGGCGATCATACCGGTGATCCCCTATTTCTTTTTCGCCGGGACGGCAGGGATCGCTGCCAGCGTCCTGTGCAGCGCCCTTGGGCTGTTCATCATCGGCGCAGCCATCACCCTCATGACGGGACGCAGCGCGCTGTTCTCGGGTATGCGCCAGGTAGTATTCGGCCTTGCCGCGGCTGCCATCACCTACGGCATCGGGCACCTCATCGGGGTCAATCTGGGCTAATTTCTTGAATGGGAAAACCGGGTCACCGGCAGAACGTGCAGTGCCGGTGCCCCGGTTTCATGTCAGGACAGTCTTCCAAAATTAAAGGATTAGTACACCCGCCCCATCGCTAGGCCGCCAGGGCCATAGATAGCTTCAGGGATCGTTGTTCCGATCATAGGCAGGAAGAACAACGGGGCCATCCATTCCTTGAGCTCCTGGACACCCTCGGCAAGATCCCTGTCGATCCGCGATGGATAGAGTGGCTCGATGGTTGGTAATCCATAAAGCTCGAGGTAATCGTTCACGATATAAAGCATCTGGAGGGCGTACAGATCCACAACGATACGGTACATGCCATCGGGATCCACAGGTGTCGTATCTCCCATGCAAAGGGAGTCACCAGGGTTATACACACCTACGTCATGAACCCCCTGGAACATGGGTGCTCCGCTAATATCATAATCGATACTGAGACCTGAGAAATTCAGGTAGTAATCCGAACCGATCTGGGGGGCAAGAGTCAATGCGACTTCACAGATGGTGTAGACGTCTTCACCGGAAGCATAGACCGACATGAGCGGATAACCGGGGACCGACGGATCATAGGGAGAGATGCCCAGGGGCAGCATGTTGTACACGTCTGAGAAGGTTACGATCCCGGTCTTGCCCGGATAGATGTCATCGCGGATGACACCGCTGGCAACGACACCGACATGGAAAGGAGTAGGAGGCGAAGTGTCGATGTTAAGTCCCTGCTCCACCAGGAGACCGTTTGCAACAGCCCTGAGCGAGTCGGCGGCGAGGCTGCCGATGCCGGTCACCTGGAACGAAGACTTTTCCAGGGCAAAGGATGTGGTGGTAATCGGGGCATCAAGGTCAGGTAAACCGGCACTGCTCAATGCCGCGCCGATCTGGGCATTATATGCGTCCACCACGGCCTGAATCTGGGGGTCGCCCTCAACCGAGTCGTCCACCGGGATCAGGGTGAACTCGTAGTCCACCAGCTTCCTCGTGAAGATGTTGTAGGTCACGTCGAGTCTGCTGAGGTATTTCCCATATTCGCCGGGGGAGAAGATGATGGTCTTGGACGGGCCGATGACCAGGGGCTCGCCCGTGGCGGTGTGGTAGTGGCCCGATGCGATGATGTCGATGCCCGTGACGTTGCTGGCCAGGTCGGCGTCGTCTCCCTTTCCACTGTTCTCAACGCCGCCGTGGGACAGGGCGATGACCACATCCACTTTCCGGGTCTTTTTCAGGTAGTCGACCTGCTGCTGGATGAATGCATAATCATGGTTAAAGGTTACCGGAGCAGCCACCGGGGCCTTGGAGTCGGAATCCGGGCCCATGAGGCCGATGATGCCCAGCTTTACCCCACAAGTGTGCTGGAGAACCTTCGTTCCGACTATTATGCCCGCATCCTTGATACCCTGCAGTACGTTATCCTCCGGTACCACCATGTTGGTGGCCACCACCGGCACGGTGAATCCGTTGGCAACGGCATTGGACAGGAGCATGGCCAGGCCCTGCGGACCCCAGTCGAACTCGTGGTTGCCCAGGGTGATGGCGTCGTACTTCATCATCTGGAAGAATTTCAACGAGATGGGATCTGCTGCAGTGAGGTCATAGACGGTCCCCATGGTGAAGTCACCCGAGTCGAAGACCATGGTCGGGATGCATTTTCTCTTCTGTTCCTCACGGATGCTCTTGATGAGTGTGGCCAGCCTTGCATAGCCTCCCATGATCTCATCCCCATCGGTGGTGTCCATGGGGGTGTAGTCAAGGTACGGCCCGTACCCGCTGGCATGGTGGTGCACATCCGAGGTCTGCAGGATGGTCACCGTGACGTTTCCGAACCAGCACGCGCTGGTCATGAGTATCAGCAGGAGGGTACCTGCCAGTGCAGCCCATTTTACCTTTTTCATACACGACACTCCTCTCTCTCATGGATTGGTTTGCAAAGCTTGTTCTTATTCGAAGGGGCTTTGAGAGATTTCACGAAGCAGTAGAACCCCGATTGCATTATACAGATTTCATGAACGTGAAACTAAGCAATTAGCCTGCCAGACAGGGGTTCGTGCAATACAAGGAAAATCTGGGGTAAATTTTCGAGGGCCAGCTCGAACCCCCTGAAAATGTGAAATCATTTACAGTCACAAGAGAAAACATTTGCTATTATAATAGAATAAGGTGTCAATGAATGATCGTCATCCCTTTGCCATGACTGTGAGAAAATATCTTCCCAAAAATTGCCAACCGCGTTCACAAATGCGGTCACATTTCTCACCGGTTTTTATTTAGTCAATTTAATTCCGCACAGATAATGGATGGCATTTTCCTTGCTTCGGAAATTCAGAGGGCATAGCGGCTCCCCTTTATTTTTTATATGCCGGACACGGAATGCCGGCACGATGACATGAGGTTTTACATGGGATTTGTCTGGTCAAGGAAGGCCGAAGGTCTTTCTTGCATACTCTGTGTGGTTCTCTGGTGCATCCTGTTTCTCCCCGGGAAAGGTCTGTCCTCGGAATGGGAGTGGCAGAACCCCCTTCCCCAGGGGAACACCCTCAACGCTGTCTGGGTCCACTCGGGTACCCATGTTTTCGCTGCCGGCAACAACGGCACGATCCTCTATTATGACGGCGGGTCGTGGTGCAGCTTGTCGACCCCGACCGCCCAACACCTCCAGGCCATATGGGGCTCGTCGAACACGGACGTTTTCGCCGTGGGCCGCCATGGAACCATTATCCATTACGATGGGACCGCGTGGACATCCATGGCCGGCGGGACCTCCGAGTGCCTCTGGGGCGTCTGGGGAACCTCCGGCACCAATGTCTATGCCGTGGGCCACAACGGCACGGTCCTCCATTATGACGGCAGGGCCTGGGGCATCATGGACAGCGGCACGACGAAGACCTTGAGGGGCATCTGGGGCGGGTCCCCCTCCGATGTCTTCGCAGTCGGCTATGGCGGCACCGTGCTCCACTACAACGGCACCGCATGGCGTGCCATGCCCAATGACCTGCACAGGGACCTCCTGGCGGTTTGGGGAAGATCCGTCACCGATGTCTACGCGGTCGGGTACAAGGGGACGATCCTCCACTATGACGGTTCGTCGTGGCAGCCTCATGACTCCCCCACGACACGCGATCTCCATGGCATCTGGGGCGCACAGGGTTCCCGCTTGTTCGCAGTGGGGGACGCGGGAACTGTCCTGTACTCCGACGGGAAGTCCTTTCACCAGGTACAGGATTTGGACGCGGACAATCTCTACGGAATCCGGGGCATTGCCGGCAACGGGTGCTTCGCGGTGGGTGCGGGAGGAACCATCCTGCGCCATGACGGCACCTCCTGGGCCTCCATGACGAGCGGCAAGGGTAATAACCTGATGGCCGTTCTCGGCAACTCGAGGAACAACATCGTCGCCGTGGGCCTCGAGGGAAAGGTCTGTCAATACAACGGGAACGCATGGAAGACCCTGGACGTGGGACAGGCCAATTCCCTGACCGGGGTCTGGACCAGCCCTGAACATGAAGTCTTCTTGGTAGGTTACCACGGAGTGATCATGCGTCACGACGGTCATGGGTGGCAGACCATGGCGAGCGGCACAGGCGCAACCCTCACCGGGATATGGGGCACCTCCTCCCGGGACGTCTACGCAGTGGGGCATGAAGGCACGCTCCTGCACTTCGACGGCACAAGCTGGAGCGCCGTTGATACGGGCGTGCACAAGATCCTCTACAGTGTATGGGGGACTTCATCCTGTGACGTGTACGCAGTCGGCGAGCACGGAACCATGCTGCACTATGACGGCATGTCATGGACTCTCCTGCCGAAACAGACGGCCCACACCCTGCTCGGCGTATGGAGCGATTCTCCCGGTGATGTCTTTGCCGTGGGCGAGATGGGCACGGTCCTGCATTTCGACGGCGCATCCTGGAGCGCCATGGACAGCGGCACACTCTACCTCCTCAACGGGGTCTGGGGTGCCTCGTCCAACGACGTGTACGCCGTCGGGGAACAGGGGACCACGCTCCATTTCGATGGGACCGCCTGGAACGCCATGACCACCCCGACGAGCAATTCCCTGCGCAAGGTCTGGGGGAGTTCGGCTCACAACGTGTACGCGGTCGGCGATGCCGGGGCAATCCTCCACTATGGCGACGGGACCGTTGAAGACTTGTACGCACTGGCCGGCACGTCATTGACGGCCATCGACGGGATTGGGACAGGACTTTCTGGATCATCCCCCCTGTTGTCTGCCGACGAACCCCTCGATGCGGCAAATCGGGTTGCCCCTGCTGCCGACTACGAGACCCGGAAGAACAGGTCGGAAAGTCTCCTTGATTTTCTCCTGATTCTGTACGCCGAAACCCAGACGCCAGAGGAACCCCTCGAAGGTGCAGTCCAGACCGCAGCAGTGTCGGTCCCCGAGGAAACCTACGACCTGGCTCTCCAGGATACCATCGATGCGGCGGCTGACGAGTCAGACGTGTCCCGCGACCAGGAACAGATTGCCGGGAGCACCCCGCAGGAACCTGATATCGTTGAGGAGGCGGAGCCACCTGGCACTGAGGTGAGCCTCGCGGCGTCGGTCAGACCCGAGGACCCCGTCATGGCCCCGGTCGATGTGGAAGGGGCACCTGGGATCGCGGCCGCAGGGTCCCAGCCCCTCGAAGAAGCCCCTGTTGTCGTGACCCAAGCGCCTGAGGATGTCCCCCGGGACACCATGATATACGCTTCAGCTCCAGGGATGGAAATGGCCACGTACGTCGAAGGGTCAGGCGAGCCCGACATGGACGACGGTGTGGCCCTGGCATCGTTGCAGGATGTGGACCGGGACCCGCCGCATGGCCTGGGGAGCGTATCCGGGGCATACACTGGCACGACCGCTCCTGTGGCCGACGCTGCCGGCATTGAGGACAAGGTGGCAACCCCTGCCCCTCAGACCCCCGGAGACAACCTCGGCGACACCGGGACCGCCCCCGCGGCCCTCGCGCCCCCGGTTCCCGATGGCATGGATGCAGAGGGTGCCGCACGGAGTCCCATTGCAGGCCCCAGGAAAGACACCACACCTATTCAGGTGTCTGTCTCATCATTCTATCACCATTTTCTCCAGGACCTCTCCCTCATGTTCCTGGCCGGGATGCTCCTCATAGGCATCCTCCGTCTGAAGAGAAGGGCCCAGAACGATTGACCCCCTCCTGCTCGTAATTCAGGTCGGACCCCCTGCCCCCTGCGACCGCTTGGGGATCGAGCGCGTGCATGGTTATATGTTGATTCATGATATCGTTGAGGATATCCTAAAAAAGAAGATAAAATACCCCGGCCGTCAGGGCAGGATGAACACTGCGGTCACGGGAGCCGTCCCGGTCCGGGAAGGACGCGGCAACGATCGGGCTGCCGCGCTCACCCCGCAGTCCATGGGGCTTGTGCCTGGTCCGGCAATCATGTACATATCCAGTCACACATGACCAGGATCAGGATTCTGCCACCGGACCTCGTGAACCAGATCGCCGCCGGCGAGGTCATCGAGAGGCCGGCCTCGGTGGTCAAAGAACTCGTCGAGAACGCCATCGATGCGGGATCCGGGACCGTCTCCGTGGAGATGCAGGGTGACGGCTGCGAGCTCATCCGCGTCAGCGACGACGGCTCCGGCATGACGGGCGACGAGCTCGATACGGCCATCCTCAGGCATGCCACGAGCAAGATAGCACACGTCGACGACCTCTGTGCCATCAGGACGCTCGGGTTCAGGGGAGAGGCCCTTCCCAGCATCCTGTCCGTGAGCAGGACCGAGATAGCGACCCGTCCGGGAGACTCCGAACACGGGCTGAGCCTGCTCATCGAGGGCGGGACGGTGGTACGGCGGGCGTCGAGGGGTCTGCCGCAGGGGACCACCATCGAGGTGACCGATCTCTTCTTCAACACGCCTGCCCGGAGGAAATTCCTCAAGACAGCGTCCACGGAGCAGCGCAACGTCATCGATATCGTTGCACGCTACGGCCTTGCCTACCCCGGCATCAGGTTTTCCCTGACAGTCAACGGCAGAACCGTGCTCAACCTGCCGGGCGGGTCCACGCTGGAGGACCGGGCGATGGCCGTCCTCGGCGCCAGGCTTTCAGACCCCTTGGTCCCCTTCAGGCGGGAACGGCCGGGCTTGACGGTGTCAGGCCTCCTCGCCCTTCCCAAGGAGGCCAGGCAGAACAGGACGGGCATCCACGCCTTCGTGAACAGGCGGGCCGTCAAGGACGCCATGCTCGGGGCGGCGGTGATCGAGGGGTACAGCGGCCTGCTCATGAGGGGAAGGTATCCGGTGGCGGTGCTGTTCGTGGATATCGACCCGGCCGAGGTGGACGTGAACGTTCACCCGTCCAAGGCCGAGGTGCGGTTCAGGTATTCGAGCGCCGTGTTCGGTCTGGTCGTTTCATCCATCCGGGACACCCTCGCACAGGGGACGCCACGGGAAGCGGGTAATCCTGAAGCCGTCGCGAGGTCTGCCGACGGCTGGCGCGGCTCCACGAACCAGGGCAGTAGGGGCCTCGAGGTTCGCGAGGAACCATCCGCGTCCTATGGACCCCGGGCCATGGCCCGCATGCAGCCGGGCACGCTCTTCGAGGACGGGCCGCCGCACCAGCCGGAGCAGTTCTCCTATGGGGGCCTGTCCGTGATCGGCGTCTTCCACGCGACGTACGTGCTGCTCCAGGATCATGACTCGCTGTACATCATGGACCAGCATGCCGCCCACGAGAGGATCACCTACGAGAGGCTCAGGCGCATGCATGCCCGTGGCGACCAGGCCGTGCAGGAGCTCCTGACCCCCATGGTGCTGGACCTGAGTCCCCGGGAACATGCCGCCTTCGAGCCTGCCGCCGATGCCATGGAACAGCTCGGCATCGTCTGCGAACCCTTCGGCGAGACGTCCATAGCCGTCCGTTCCGTGCCGCAGCCCCTGGCCGACAAGGACATCCGCGAAGCGGTGCTCGGCCTCCTCCATGCGATCATTGAGGGCGAGGTTCGCGCAGGCACGACCGGAACGCGGCTCGATGAGATGCTCTCGGCCATTGCCTGTCATTCGAGCGTGCGTGCGGGCAAGGCCCTGACCAGGCAGGAGGCCCAGCACCTCCTGGACGAACTCGTCACGGAGGGTTCTCCCCTGACCTGCCCCCACGGCAGGCCGCTCTTCAGGAAGATCCCGTTGCCGGAGGTGGAAAGATGGCTGGGCAGGAGGGTCTGATCGTCGTTACGGGCCCCACCTGCTCGGGAAAGACCAGATGCGCCCTGGCCCTCGCCCGGGACTTCCCCATCGAGGTCGTCTCCGCCGACTCCATGCAGGTCTATCGGTACATGGACATCGCCACGGCGAAACCATCGCCGGCCGAGCGTGCCGCGCTGCCCCACCACATCATCGACGTGGTGAATCCCGACGAGGATTTCCATGCAGCCATGTTCACCGCCATGGCCGAAGACAGGATCGGTCAGATCAGGGCAAGGGGCAGAATCCCCGTCGTGGTGGGCGGCACCGGGCTGTACATCAAGGCGCTCGTGTACGGACTCGCCCCTGCCCCCGCGCGTTCCGAGCGGGTCAGGAAGGCCCTGCGGACCGTCATGAAGACCAGGGGCACGGCATATCTCGAACGCATGCTCCGCAGGCTGGACCCGGGTGCGGCGGCGCTCGTCCGGAAGAACGACGGCGTGCGCACGGTGAGGGCCCTCGAGGTGATCCTCATGTCCGGCCGCAGGGTGAGCGACATCTATGCCGGGCACGGGTTCAGGCAGAAGCGCTACGATGTGAGGACGGCATGCATACTGCCGGACCGGGACCGGCTCTTCGGGGACATCGACCGCAGGACGCTGAAGATGCTCGAAGACGGCCTCTTCGACGAGACGCGTCGGCTCCTCGACAAGGGCTACGGCCCGGACCTGAGGTCCATGCAGACCCTGGCATACAGGCATGCCGTTGCCCACCTCCGGGGAGAGTGCGGGGCGCAGGAGTGCATCAGGCTGATCCAGAGGGACACCAGGCGCTTCGCGAAGCGGCAGATCACGTGGGTGAAGGCCCAGCAGGACCACGTGTTCTTCGCTTCAGCTGACACGGCCCGCCGGACCGTCTCGCAGTGGCTCCAAGAAGAAGCCCGTGGGCCGGGGTAGGAGACACCGGTGAGGCATTCGTCGAAGAAATACCTGGAGAAGGTGCTCCGGCGCAAGGCCGGCCGGGCCATCAGCGACTACCGCATGATCAGTGCCGGTGACAGGGTTCTCGTGGCGGTGTCCGGGGGCAGGGACTCGCTGGTCATGATGAAGGTCCTCGCGCTCCTCAGGAAGGTCGCACCGGTCGACTTCGACATCGTCCCCGTTCATGTGCGGACCGGGTACGAGGCGGGGTTCGATCGCATAGAGAACTGGATCGGGCAAACGCTCGGGTACGAGACGGTCGTGTACGACTCGCTGATCTCGCAGATCCTCGAGACCACCTGCGACAAGGACAAGAGCCCGTGCGCCCTGTGTTCGAGGCTGAGGAGGGGGGCGCTCTACGGCCTGGCCGAAGAGAGGGGGGGCAGCTCCATCGCGCTCGGCCACCACATGGACGACGTCATCGAGACGTTCTTCCTGCGGTGTCTCTACACGGGGCAGCTGGGCGCCATGGCCCCGGCCCGGGTCACCGACGACCGGAGGAACCGCATCATCAGGCCCCTGGCCTACTGCACGAGCGACCTCATCGGTGCCTACTTCCCCTATCTCGAGGTGGAGCCGGTGACGCTCCGGTGCCCCAGACGCAGCGACAGCAGGCGCGAGTTCATCAGGGGCTGTATCAAACGCCTCGAACGTGATATACCATGCATGAAACACTCGATATTCGCCTCTCTCGGCAACATCGACACCACGAGTTTGTGTATGAAGGAGAATGTCCATGCGGATCCAGATTGATCCGATGAGGCCGAAACCGCGAACGGTCGCGCAGGTGGCCGATATACTCAAGGACGGCGGCATCATCGTGTACCCGACCGACACCGTCTATGCGCTGGGCTGCATCGTGAGCAACAAGCACGGCCTCGAAGGCATAAGCCAGATCAAGGCATCAAAGAAACCCAAGAGCATCATCTTCGCCGAGATCAAGGATGTCACCGAGTACGCCAAGGTGAGCAACGAGGCTTACCGGCTCATGAGGGTGCTCTTCCCCGGTCCCTACACCCTGATCCTGCCGGCCACCCGCCTGGTTCCGCGCCTGCTCCAGTCGAACCGCAAATCCATCGGCGTGAGGATCCCCGATCACTGGTTCTGCCGGGCCCTGGTGGAGCAGGTGGGCGAGCCCATCATCACCACGAGCATCCCGCTGACCGACGAACAGATCCACATCGACCCCATCGCGATAGAGTCCCACCTCGGGCACCGCGTCGATGTCGTCATCGACAGCGGCATCCTGCCGGACATCCCCTCCACGGTCATCTCGCTGGAGACCGGATCGCCCGAGATCGTGAGGTACGGCCTCGGTCCCACCGAGCTCATCGAGGCGGCCTAGAGGGGTCCTCCATGAAGAAGATGCTCATCAATGCCATCCACCCCGAGGAGATCAGGGTGGCGGTCGTGGACGAGGGCGTGCTCACGGAGTTCTACATGGAGAGCGCGCTCAAGGAGCAGCTCAAGGGCAATGTCTACAAGGCCCGCATTTCCAAGGTCGAGCACAGCCTGAACGCGGTCTTCGTGGACTACGGCCGGGAGAAGCATGGGTTGCTACCGGCCGGAGACATAAATCCCGCCTTCGTTCCCGACCTCGGGGAAGGAAAGAACGTGATGGACTCCCTGCGCAAGGGCATGGAGATCCTCGTACAGGTGGTCCGCGAGGAAAAAGGCGCCAAGGGCGCGCTGCTCACCATGGACATCTCGCTGCCCGGCCGGTTCCTCGTGCTGCTGCCCCGGCAGGACATGGCGGGCATATCGCGCAAGATCGAGGACGAGAAGCAGCGCAAGCGGCTCCGCGAGATCATCGACCAGATCAAGCCGCCCGAGGGGACCGGGCTCATCGTGCGCACCGCGGGCATGGACAAGACCAAGACCGAGCTCGCCCGGGACATGGCCTACCTGACGAGACTGTGGAAGAGCATCGAGGACCAGTTCCAGAAGGCCGCGTGCCCGAGCATCGTCTACAAGGAAGGCGACATCATCATCCGGACCATCCGCGACTACCTCACCACCGACACCGCCGAGATCATCATCGATGACGACGACACGATGAAGCGGGCGGAGACCTTCATGAAGACCCTCATGCCCCGGCAGAAGGACATCATCAGGGCGTACAGGCAGAACAAGCCCCTGTTCACGAAATTCGAGCTGGAACAGCAGATCGAGGGCGTGTACAACCGCACGGTCAGGCTCAGGTCCGGAGGCACCATCATCATCGAACCCACCGAGGCCATGGTGGTCATCGACGTGAACTCGGGCCAGTCCTCGGGCGCCAGATCCATCGAGGAGACGGCCTTCGAGACGAACCGGGAGGCTGCAGCCGAGATTGCCCGGCAGCTCGTCCTGCGGGACCTGGGAGGCCTCATCGTCGTCGACTTTATCGACATGCGTTCCAGGGAGAACATCCGCAACGTGGAGAAGACCCTGCGCGAAGGCCTGAAGAACGACCGGGCCCACCTGGTGTTCGGGAAGATCTCCAAGTTCGGCATCATGGAGCTTTCGCGCGAGCGGCTGTCGCCCCCGCTGGTCGAGAAGAGCCACGTGACCTGCCCGACCTGTGAGGGGGTCGGCATCGTGCGTTCCGTGGAGTCTGCCGCGTTCATGGCCCTGCGGGAGATCCAGCTCTACCTCACGAGGAACAGGCCCCCCCGGGTGAAAGTCCGCATGCCGCGGGACGTGGCGCTCTATGTGCTCAACCGGCAGAAGCGGCACCTCGTGCGGCTCGAGCACGACTTCGAAACCGAGATAACCGTCTCGGCAGGCCATGGCCTCAGGATCGGCCAGATACTCGTCGAGAAGGCCGAGTAGAGGAATCAGCCGGCCCGAGCCGTACCCTTTGCCCTGGAGAGACGTTTTTCCAGGGCCACCACGACAAACACCACCAGGCCCAGGATGACGCACAGGCCGAGATCCGCCGGTGCCAGCGGCTTGACGTGGAAAAACCTGTTGAGGAACGGCGAGTAGACCGCTGCCGCCTGCAGCGTGACGGCGCTCAGCACCACCACGACCATGGCCGGGTTCGAACTCCAGGCGGCCACGCCCGGCTTCCGTATGGCCCGCAGCCCGATGGCGTTGCCGATCTGGGTGAAGGCCACGGTGGTGAAGATCATGGTCTGCCACGTGCGGTCGTGCGGGGAGTAGTACGCATATCCCACGGCCATGCTCAGGCCCATGATGAGCAGGCCGACCCAGATGATATGGCGGGCACCCCCCCTGCCGAACAGGCTCCCGGCAGGATCGCGCGGCGGCCGGTTCATGGTGTCGGCCTCTGCCGGCTCCAGGCCGAGCCCGAGGCCCATGAGCCCGTCGGTCAGCAAATTGAGCCAGAGGAGCTGGAGGGGCTGCAGTGCTATGGTGATGCCGATGAGCGGCGAGAGCAGCATGATGAGGACCTTGGCCAGGTTGCCGGCTATGGAGTACTTGATGAAGCGCAGGATGTTGTCGTAGATGACCCTGCCCTCCTCCACCGCGGACACGATGGTGGCGAAATTGTCGTCGAGGAGCACCGCGTCGGCGGCCTCCTTGGCCACGTCGGTACCGGTAATCCCCATGGCCACGCCGATGTCCGCCTTCTTCAGGGCCGGCGAGTCGTTCACGCCGTCGCCGGTCATGGCCACGATGTGCCCCCGCTTCTGCAGGGCCTGCACGATCCTGAGCTTGTCCTCGGGAGACACCCTGGCATAGATCGACACCTCTTCCACCAGGTTTTCGAGGTCGTCCTGGCCGAGGCGGTTGAGCTCCTGGCCGGCAAGGGTCCGGGCCCCCTCCCCCGCTATGCGCAGGTCCCGGGCGATGGCTGATGCGGTCAGGGGGTGGTCGCCCGTGATCATGACCGGCCTGATGCCTGCATTCCTGCAGACCTGGACCGCCTCCCTCACCTCGGGCCGTGGCGGGTCGATCATGCCGACCATGCCGATGAACGCAAGGTCCTCCTCGCGGATTTGCGAGGGGTCGTCGCCTGGATACAGCCACTGCAGGGCGACCCCGAGCACTCTCATGCCCTGCGCCGCCAGGCTGTCGTTCGCGGCGATGATGCGGTCCTTGAGCTCATCGACGGGAAGCGCCTCGAGGTTTTCCGACAGGACGCGTGAAGAGACCTCCAGGAGCCCGTCCAGCGAGCCCTTGGTGAAGGCCACGTGAGTGGCGCCCGGCTTCATGACCGGGAGGAGATACCCGGGCGGCTCTTCTTCCGATGGAAGCCTGTGGAGCGTGGTCATGCGTTTGCGGTTCGAATCGAAGGGCAGCTCGGCGATCCGCGGCAGGAAAGTCTCCATGTGCTCCTTGACCATGCCCATCTGTGCGGCAGCCACGACCAGGGCCCCCTCGGTGGGATCCCCCAGGGTGTGGTACCGCCCCTGGCCCGCGTCCGGTTTCAGGACGGCGTCGTTGCACAGGGCGCCTGCCATGAGGGCGAGCCAGATGGGCCGGGGCTGGTTCTCGACGAGGTCCCGTCGTATGTCGCCGGGGTTCAGCGCGGGGGAGCGGCCGCGCATGGATTCCTTCAGGTCCAGGCTGTACCCCGCGACGTCGATGAAGGTCACGGTCATGCGGTTTTCCGTCAGCGTGCCTGTCTTGTCGGAGCAGATCACGGTCACCGAGCCCAGGGTCTCCACGGCGGGAAGCTTGCGGATGAGCGCACGGCGCTTGAGCATGCGCTGTGCCCCGAGGGCCAGGGTGATGGTCACCACCGCGGGGAGCCCCTCCGGGATCACGGCCACGGCGATGCTGACGCCCATGATGAGCATGTTCACGAAGGACTCGCCGTTGATGATGCCGATGCCCCCGATCAGGACCGCGGCGACGATGCCGGCGACGGCCAGCGTCTTTCCCACCCTGTCGAGCCTGGTCTGCAGCGGCGTCGGCTCCGAGGCCACGCCCTGGATGAGGGTGGCGATGGTTCCGAGCTCGGTCTGCATGCCGGTCTGAACCACGAGCCCCGACCCTCGCCCCATGGTCACGTTCGTGCCCATGTACGCCATGTTGCGGCGGTCACCCAGCGGGAGGTCGGCCTCGGGAATCGCGTCGGTGATCTTTTCGACTGGTTCGGACTCGCCGGTCAGTGCGGACTCCTGGATGCGCAGGTTGACGGCATCGACGAGGCGGATGTCTGCCGGGACGGTGTTGCCCGCCTCCAGGGAGAGGACATCCCCGGGCACCAGCTCCCGGGCCGACATCTCGCGCAGGACGCCGTTCCTGCGGACCCTCACGAGCGGCACCGCGAGCTTCTTGAGCGACGCGATGGCACGCTCGGCCCGGTACTCCTGGACAAAGCCGAGCATGGCGAACATCACCACGATGGCCAGGATGGCGACCATCTCCACCGTCTTGCCGATGAAGCCGGAGACCACCGCTGCAGCGATGAGGATGAGGACCATGACCGCGGTGAACTGCTCCCACAGGATGAGCACGGGGCTCTTGATGCCGGTCTCCTTGAGCTCGTTGGGCCCGTGCTCGCTCAGCCGCCCGGACGCCTCGGCATCGCTCAGGCCGTCGGCCGGGTCGGCCCCGAGTCTTCTCAGCGATGCCTCGACGCTCAGCGCGTGCCATGGATCCATGGGTGCTCCCTTCAGTTCACAGTGACCGTGACGGTTCGTGGGGATTGTGGTTCAGGATCGACGGTGTTGTCAACAGGGTTCTGCGGCCGTACCGTGAACGGTCCACGAGGCCGACCCATAAGGTCTGACCGGGGACTTTTTACCTTGCAATTTATCAGGGTTGCCTCTAGTGAAGGGGTTGTCTGTCATGAAGGAGTCAAAACATATGAAACCCGTGCCCCTGTTTCTTTCGATACTCCTGTGCGTCTTCGCGGCATCGTGCGGCGGCAGCGACGGTGGCGGCGGCACCCTGCCGACCACCACGGTGCAGGCCCTGCCGCTGCCCGGCCCCTATGAGGTAGCGTGCAGCAACGTCGAACAGGACTTCACTCGGGTGGGTGCCGGCGAGGACGCCGAGAGCTACTGGGAAGGCGCCCCGTCGGGAAACGGCATGCCGCGGTATGCGACCGATCTGCTGGCCGACCCTGACAACACGCTGACCGTCTCCGTGACCGCACCGCAGGACCCCGGTATCTACGGTGATTATGCCGGGCAGACGGTCGAGTACGTGGTGCTCGTGTTCTACCCCACGACGGACGACAATCCCCGTCCCGACTATGAGCTGCCGACCCGCGATGTCCTGCCGCACATGCAGACCGGATTGGCCCCGCCTTTGTTTGCCGACGGATCTGCGTATCCCGTGGTCGTGTTCTCCCACGGCCTGAACGACAGCCCGATCTCCTCGGAGAAATACATCTCGGCATTGTCCATCGTTGCGAGCTACGGTTACGTCGTGATCGCCCCGTTTCACGGCGACTCGCGCTTTTCCGACCTGAAGATCGACGACCTTGGCGACGCCCTGGGCGTGGCGCTGAACCTGGAAAACTTCACGGCGCTGGAGGCGATGCGGCCGCTGGCGATATCGGCGGCCCTCACCCTCGTGCTGGAGCACCCGCAATGGAAGGATCACGTCGATGCGGCGCAGGTCGGCGGCTTCGGGGTGAGCATGGGCGGCGAGACGATGATGCTCCTGGGGGGCGCCGGCCTGACGACCTCATACCTCGACATGGGGTTGTCATGGGAACGGATCACCTTCGAACCGCGGCTCAAGGCGGCGGTCGGCTACATCCCGTATTTCGGGCAGCCGGTCCTGCCGGCGTTCGGTCGAAGCCAGGCAGGGCTGGTCGGTGTCGACCTGCCGTTCCTCGGCATCAGCGGGACACAGGACAAGGTCGCGCCGATCGCGTTGACCAGGACCGGCATGTCACGCCTGGAAGGCAGGCGCATTCTGGTTGCGCTCGAAGGAGTGGAACACGAGTTCGACGATGGCTCGACGGACGACATCTTCACGTGGATCCTGACTTTCCTCGACGCGGAAGTGCGCGGGGATACCGATGCACTGCAACGCCTCTCCACGATGGGGAGCGTGGAAGGCGGGGGCGACGACAGCGTCCGGCTCGACTGAAAGGGCTGCCGTGGGTGTCGGGAGAGGCCGCTCGATCAAGCCGGCCACGATCTACGATGTGGTTTGTGCGCTCGTTGCGCGATATGAGTATCTGAAATAATATTGATTATCACTACTGTCCGGTTAAATTAATTTTTGGCCAAAAATGCCACGTAACTTACCAATATTATTAGGTGTGGGTATAGAAAGAAATTTCAAATCGATAAATGATAAAAATGGCTGTAGAACATGTATTAATGCTGTTCCACGAAGATTGAAACTGGTTTATTCCGGACAGTAGTGATTGATTATAACAACTTAATACACCTTTCATGTGCTAAAGTTGCCATGAACCAAATGTAAAGCATACCTGGATCAAAGGACGGGGCAGGGTCACGTATGACCCTGCCCCTTTGAAACAACTTCTCTTCAGAAGTCGAAGGAGATGACCTTACTTGCTGGTGACCCTCAGGTCGATCCGCCGGTTCTTGGCACGACCTTCCTCGGTGCTGTTGTCTGCCACCGGATGTTCCTGTCCGTACCCCTCCGCCTCCATGCGAATGGCATCAACACCCAGCTTGACGAGTTCGGCCATGACGGAGTCGGCCCGCTGCTGGGAAAGGGTGAGGTTGGCGTTGGGGTCTCCCGTATTGTCGGTGTAGCCACCGAGCTTGATCGCGACATTCGGGTACGCCTTCATGATTTCGGCGATGTTCTTGAGCTGCTCCTGAGATTCGGGTTTCAGGGTGGCCGTGCCGGTATCGAAGGTGAGTCGGTCAAAGGTGAACCACGTCTTGTCATCCACAGGGCGGTCTGCGTCCTCGATGAAGGCGATGAGCTTGTTTTCCACGCCCAGTTCCGGGATGTTGAGCTCGACGCCGTTGGGCAGCTTCTTGGCGAAGAAGTTACCCAGGGCAGACCATGTCTCGCTCACCTGCCCCTCTACCGTGCTGACGGTCTCCTCCACTTTCTGCGTGCTGCAGCTGCGCCACAGCCAGAGGAGCAGCAGTGCGATGATGAGCAGGATGATCCAGAGCCAGGTCTTCTTCTGCGGTCCGGGTCCGCCCGGCATGGCCTTGCGCCCGAGGTCATCCAGGTTACTCACGCCGAGCAGGCTGGTGAGCCCCGAGGGAAGCGCTGATTTTATGAAGTCTTTCTGGCCGAGGAGGAGGGACGTGAGGCCACTGGTGTTGAAGCCCCCCTGCGACTTGAGGGTCTTGCCCAAAAATCCCATGACGATGGGCGCCAGCATGCCCAGCAGAGAGGACCCGGATTTCTTGCTCATGCCGCTGGCTGAGGCGATAAGATCGCCGATTCCGCCGGCCTTGTCCCCGAAGATCGAACCGAGCAGGTTCTTTCCCGAGGAAAGCAGGTTCGTTGTGGCAGAGCCTCCGTCCAAGACGCTTCCGATATTGTCGAGTATGCCGGAGTCATGCTTTCCTTCCTGCAGGATCTTCATGAGACCCTCGGCTCCACCCGGTTCGGATCCCTTCTTCATGAGGCCGAGAAGGAGAGCCGGCAGGGCGCTGCTGACAGCCGAGGTCACACCTGATTTGTTCTCCCCGAGAAATCCGGCTATTTTGCCTATCAGGTTGTCGTCCAGTTGGTCTTTCAGTAATGCGAGGATGTTCTGTACCATTGTATGCCTCCTTTGTAGGTGCAATGGGCAGGATTTGATATGACTGTTCATTCTATTTCATAACGATCACAGAGTGTGGATGCAAGACCTCTACAATATATTTTCGATCCTGCCCTGTAATGTCTGTGAAAGATAAAAAAACGATTATGGTGTAAACTCTACGGGTTCGAGAAAACCAGTTCAGTTTCTAGCCACAGGGTTATTATCTTCGTTCGCATTCATCCGTAACTGGTTATCACTTTTGAATATCACCTACCCCGACAAAGGGCATCGCACCGCCACCCGTGACTTGGGGGAGTATCCCATTCCATTTTTCAATAGCCTTGAGATTGGCCTCCACCTTTCTCAGTTCTATAAGATCCTGCGAAATGTTTGCCCTCTGCAGCCTCAAAGACTCCGCCTCTGCTTTCGCTGCCGTGATTTTCTGTTCTGCCTCAATCTTTATTCTCTGCAGGTCCCTTTGTGCCTTGAGTGCAAGTTGTTCTGCTGTCTGCTTTGACTCGATGGCCTCCATGAATATCTTTGAGAAACTGAACCCGACAATGGAGAACGCATCAACTGCTATGTTGTATTCCATGAGCCTTTTCGTGAGGTTTGCCTTCATTGCATCGCTTACAGCTGCCCTCTTTGTAATGAGCTCTTCTGCAGTATACCTTGCTGTAACAGCCTTCACCACCTCCTGCACTGCAGGGTCTATTATTCGCTCCTTGAACTGTGTGCCAATAGATTGGTAGACAGCATTCGCCCTATCAGGAACGATATGGTAGTTAATCGCAACAGTGGAGCTTACATCCTGAAGATCTGATGATGCAGCTGCCGCATCGGTGGTTGCCTTCTGCACCTTAACATCGATCGGGACAACAGTCTGCATTATGGGAATCCTGAAATGCAATCCTTCGTCTAACACATTCTTCTGGACAGCTCCAAAATTGAGGACAACACCCCTTTCGCCGGCTCCAACCAAAACCCATGGATGTAAAAACAGCAAACCGACCAGGATTGCCCCGATAATCACTGCCCCCCTCAAGGGTCCTTTCTTCATTGCAGCCTGCATCGTCTCCTGGGCTTTGTAAATATCGTGATCATTCATGTGATCTACCCCCATTTATCTGGTATGAATCTATGATACTACAGGTTCACTTGATGAATTGATAGCCTTTTCCGAAAATATCACGTGGAGAGCACCTTCTCATTGATATCGTGGTCCTGCTCATAGAAGAATTTGACAAATACCTTCTGAGCGTTAATCATTGTATCGATTCCAAGAATATATTCGATACATGAGGAGGTCGTTATGAAATCGATAGCCAGGGCCGTTCTGCTCCTTCTGACAGCATGTCTCACATTCGGCTGCGCATCCTTCAAACAAGGCATGTTTGACTTCATGATGTCAGCCGAGCGGTCCAAGTCGGATCTCAATCCTGGAATTGTCCAGATCCAGGGCCAGACCATGGCATATCTGGAGCGAGCTGGCAAGGGCGAGACCATCGTACTCATCCATGGATTTACCGGGAACAAGGATCATTGGACTCGGTTTGTCCGATACCTCCCCGAGGACTATCGAGTGCTCGCCTTTGATATGCCAGGCCATGGAGATAACGATCAATCTGTCGAAAAGACCTACACCGTCGATTATATGGCATCAACCCTTGATCAGGCAGTAAATACGCTGGGGCTTTCCAGGTTTCATCTTGCAGGGAGCTCGATGGGTGGATGGATTTCCATGCTCTATGCTGCCCGTT
>Ga0209201_1000192_pt1 | contig 94421 bp, 84 predicted proteins | sample AD_UKC055_MetaG_FD_184411 | JGI IMG/M metagenome (GOLD analysis project Ga0209201, IMG submission 184411) | Active sludge microbial communities of municipal wastewater-treating anaerobic digesters from USA - AD_UKC055_MetaG (SPAdes) (version 2) | ecosystem: Engineered > Bioreactor > Anaerobic >...
GGGGAAAGGCATGAGCATCTGCAGCGCCGCATTAAGCCGTTGCTCTGAGGTGAATTCGGGAACACGGTACTCGGCCATCGCAACCTCCTGTCATAGGTGAAAGTGGATGCCTGCTATTATCCCTGAAGTAGCCGCTCGTGGCAAGCTTATGAGATCGTGAAAGTGTTAACCTATTCTGAACCATCCCAATTTCTAGCGCAAAAATACCAGGCGGTTCCCGAACCCCCCACGGAGCCTGCTTTTGCCGCTTTCTTGCGCACTCCGATCCAGGCGCCTCACTGGATCCCCTACACGCGCGTGGCCTTGCATGAGCGTTAAGCGGGTTTTCGTTGATACCAACCTCTTTGTCTACGCCAAATTCCAGACGCCGCAAACGTTGATCCAACACCAACGAGCCGTGCAGTTTTTAGAAACGCTCTCAGATCCAGTCGTCGTCAGTGTGCAGGTGCTCAACGAATTTGCCAGTGCGTTGCTCAAACATAAGATTGATGACACTCTCATTCAGGAAGCAGTAAAGGCGATTGCGGCCGGGAGCACAGTCATCCCCATGACATGAAATATTGTGGAACACGCCTGGCAGATCAAACTTCGCTATCAATTCCCGTATTGGGATAGTCTCATCGTCGGGGCTGCATTGGAGGCGGATTGCGCCGTGCTCTACTCTGAGGACCTGCAACATCAGCAAGTCATTGAGCATACGCTGCATATCATGAATCCTTTTAAGGAACCTTAGCGCCAGGACATGGCACTTTGTTTTGCCCCCCGGTGCTATCCCCTTGTCGTCCTTTTGATCTCCTCACGCGCGAGACCAAAGACCGCATAGACCTGCGCGTGGAGCTTCGCTTCCAGCGTGGCGACGTCCGCGCGTAGAGGGAAGGATGCTATGCAGGCTCTCCATGGCCCTGGCGAGAAATGCCCCCGGTACTTCGCCGATGAGTCGTCGCCGGGCAAAACAGGGGCATCTTTTTGGAAGCGCTTCTTGTCTGGACAGGCAGGTAATACACGACCATGAATGAAGAAATCAACTTCGAAGAGGCGGCACCGTGGTTGGTCGCTGGCGTCACATTGCTGGGAGGTGGGCTGCGCGTCCTGCTGCTCGGCAGCAAGGGAATGTGGCTGGACGAAACGTTCAGCGTGTGGCTGGCCAGCCACAATGTCGGCGAGCTGCTGCGGTGGACGGCCACGGTGGATCAACATCCGCCCCTGTATTATCTGCTGTTGCATGTCTGGATCGCGCTCCGAGGGGACTCGCCCTACGCCGTCCGCCTGCTCTCCGTCCTGCTGGGAACGGGCACGATCCCGGTGATATATGGGATCGGCAAGCGCCTCTCAGGACCCCTGATGGGATTTGCGGCGGCGGTATTGCTGGCGGTGTCGCCTTTTCACATCCGCTTCGCTCAGGAAACCCGCATGTACACGTGCCTGGCGTTCAATGCGGCCGTGGCCATCTATGCGCTGGTGAGGCTGCTCACCGATCCACGGTCTGTGGAACCGATCGGCAGCCAGTTCCGCGCGGCGCTGCGCGCCTGGCGCACAACGGAGCCGGTGAAGGCCGGGGACGGGGAGATTTGGGACGAGGACGCGGCTACAGGCAGGCCGACGACCGGGGAAGCCCGGCGTCCCCGCCATCGCTGGCCGCCCCGGCAGACCTTTGAGACCGACCTGGCGTGGGTCGGATTGGTGGTGTTTTCAGCGGCGACGATGCTCACCCACAACACGGCGCTGCTTTTCCCCCTGGCCACCCATGGCTTTGTCTTGGGCCTCCTGCTTTTTCAGAGACTGAGGAAAACGAACTCTCCGGCTGGACTTCACGCGCCCTCGCCTCAGAACTGGCTGAAGGCGCAGGCAGGCATCTTTCTGCTGTGGAGCCCGTGGCTAGTCGCCTTCCTCCATCAAGCCAGAGGGGTATACCAGGAATTCTGGTTGCCCCGGCCGGATTGGCAAACCGTGACCCGCGCGCTCATGACGTTTCTGAATGCCGCTACACCTGCGCCCGGCCAATCCAGCGCGGAGCCGGCTGCCTGGATGTGGCTCCTCTATGCGACGGTGGCAGGCCTGGGGCTGTGGCGCTATCGGAAAGAGCCATCGCGGTGGCTGCTGTTGGTCGCTCTGTTCACCATTCCCTTCGCGGGTGAGTTGCTCGTGAGCCTCCGCCGGCCTGTTTTCTACGATCGAACGCTGATCTGGATCACAATTCCGCTGTTCCTGCTGCTGGCGGCGGGAATCACACAGCTGCGGTATCGCTTTCTCGTGATCCTGGCGTTGGGGATTCTGGGGACCAACAATCTGTTCGCTGCGGCCGATTATTACCGGTTTATGCAAAAGGAGGACTGGAACACCGCCGCGGGTTATGTCGCGAACTTCGTCGAGCAAGATGATTTGGTGCTGTTCAACGCAAATTGGGCGCAGATTCCGTTCGACTATTATTTCAGGACGTATGAGGACCTGTATGACATTCGGGTGGAGAAGCGTGGGCTTCCAGAGGACATGTTCGAGAGCGGCGTACTCGAGCCCAAGATGACGGAGAACGACGTGGCAAGGCTGATGGCGTTGGTGAACGGGCGAGAGCGGGTGTGGCTGGTGTATAGCCACGACTGGTATACGGATCCGCAAGGACTGATCCCGAAGACGCTGGGCGCGAGGATGCCAGTGGCGCGGCAGCGCTATTTCTACGGCGGACAGGTGCTGCTGTATGCGGCGCCGTGAGGGAAGAGGGAGCGCCCGTGAAGGCGGAGGGGAAAAGCCAGCGTAGGGAGTCAGTGGCTGTGAGCAGGGTCGTCGCTAAGCGCTTTCACCGTGTCAAAAGTCCGGTGCCCCCGCGCCTTGCCGCCTCTGAAGCCAATGCGGCGAGGGCGTGAGCTTCCAGCGCGCGCGGCAGAGCGCAACACGCCTCAAAGCGCTGAATGACGTGCCCCCTCGCCCGCGCGGCGTCGAGGGTGGCGCGCGCGGGCAATTCGATGCGCGTCGCCCCCGCTTCCAACGCCGCCAGCTCCAGCGCCGCCCGCATCCGCCGATCGCGCGGACGCATACACCCCAGCGCCAGCTCCGCTTGCGGGAACCGCTCCCGCACCCCCCGGAAGACCTTGCTTACCGCTTCGGGAGCCGGCGCTGGCGTCGTCGCCATCGGCGTGCCGGGGGTAGGAGCGAAGACGATGATCACCACCGTCTCCGGCGGCGCTACCCCCTCCAACAGCGCCGCCTCGCTGCCCTCGTACACCGTGAGATGCGGGATCACCGGGATGCCGGCCGCGCGCAACCGCTCATAAGCGGCGCGATAATCCGCCGTCGTCGCCCGAAGCCCGAAGATGCGCTGCGCCGTCTCCGTGGCGGGAATCTCCAGCGAGGCGAAATCAATCGCACCCGCTAGCGCCATCGCCGTCTCAGCATCCAGCAGCCCCGGATGAAGGTTGAGCAGCAACCCAGTCTCCGCCTTGAGGCGCTGAATCGCGCCCGCCAGCGGCTTGAGGTTGAGGAGCGCCCCCTCACGGGTGGAGCCGCCGCTCAGCAGCGCGCCGAGCGCGCCCCCGTCCCGCAGACGTCGCCCGGCGGCGAGCAGGGCTTCCGGCGTGGCAACCGACCTCATCCCCGCAAGATACGTCGCCGTGCAGTGCCGGCACTGCAGCTCGCAGGCAGTCCCCGAAAGCGAGAGCGCCGGAAAACGCGGCAGGGGCTGATAGACCTTCAACAGTGCCATTCGATCTTCACCGGAGATCAGGGTTTCGCGGCCAGCAAGAGCTGCACGAAGTCCTCCACATCCGCGCCGATGACCTGCACCTCGCCTGCGAAGAATGGCGCGATGCGCTCGCGCAACACGTCCGCCCGCAGCGGAACGCCCGGCAGCGCCGCTTCCAACGCCTCCAGCGCTTCTTCGGGATGCATGAAGAAATCGCCCGTGATGCTGACCGCTGCGATGCACGGCTCCCCTTGCGCGTCCGGTACAGTCCGCAACCGCACGCGGAGCAATTTGCCGCCGGTCACCTTGTAATCAGCGCTTGAAAAGCCATTCACGTCGGGCATAACGCTCCCCCTTGATTTGTTGAGCCAGCTGCGCTTCCTGCTCCGTGAGGACACCGGGAATGAATTCCGCATCCAATGCCGCAGCGAACCCCGCGCACAGGGCCTCGATCACGGCCTGAGGATCCACCGCTCCCACCTCTCGCCGAATCGAAGTCACCCGCTCCGCCACCGTCTGAAGCAGCTTGTCCCGCAGCTTGGCATCAGGCACCTTGAGGAGCGTGAACATCAATGCCGGATTCACGTCGCACAAGACCGTCCCGTGTTGCAAGACGCCGCCAAAGCGCCGGGTCTGCGCGTTGCCGGAGATCTTACGCCCGTTGACGGCGATGTCGTTGATGGGAGCGAAAGTCGCCTCCAGCCCCAGGCGGCGCAGCCCCAACACCAGGCCCTGGCAGAACACACCGTAAGAATCCAGCACATTCTGCGGGACGCCGGGGGCATTCCCCTGGAGCATCAGCGAATAGGTGATCTCCCCCTCGCGGTCGTGGAAGACAGCCCCGCCGCCCGTAATCCGGCGGATGACATCCACTCCCTCGCGGCGGCAGGCTGCGAGATCCACCTCCTGCTCCACCCCCTGGAAATAGCCGATGGAGACCGCCGAAGGCTCCCACGTGTAAAAGCGCAGCGTGGCCGGCACATCGCCGACGGCGACAGTGCGCAAAATCGCCTCGTCAATCGCCATGTTGTCAAAGGCGTTGCGCGCGCCGTGAAGCAACAAACGCCAGCGTTGGGTCATCATGGCTTCTCCTTAAATATAGAAGGTAAAGGGTGCGTTAGTTGAGTGTGGCGACTGGTGACAAGTAACCTGGTAATGGGGAATGGGGAACGGGGAATGGGAAACAGGGAATGGGAAAGATGATCGCATATTCCGTATGTCACGTTTCACGCATCGCGTAAATACGCCGCCGCTGCCTCCCGTGCCGCGCGTTTCTCCGCCTCGGTCAACGGGCGGGGGAAGTTGTACATCACGCCGCCGGGACGCTCGTTGTAGAGCGGACGGTTGCAATCGGGGCAGCCGCTCGTGCGGAACGCTCGCCCCGAGGCGAATGCCGCTTCCACCATCGCCGACTCGACCTCAAGGCCGACGAGCCGACCCTCCTCGAAGCGCAACGCCTCGACCCGCGCCTGCCCCGTGATCAGCAACTGTCGCGCCAGCTGCAGCGCCCGGTACCGCTCGATGGGCGGCGGCGACAGCTGCAAGCGCGCGCCGCGCACCGGCGTGAACGCAAACAAGGCCACGGCGTGCCCGCTGTCATGGCTCGCCTGGACTTTGTGCAGCAATTCCGCATCGCTTTCGCCCAGGCCCACGATCAAATGGATGGAGCTGCGACCGAAGACCGCGGCGACATCTTCGAGAAAGCGCTGGGTGCGCTCCCAGCTAAAGCCGGGCTTGAGCTCCTTGAACAGGGCTTCGGTAGCGCAATCCAGGCCCACGCCGACCCGCTCGACACCGGCGGCTTTGAGGTCCTCCAACCCCACGCGGGGAATCGGATTCAGGCACACGGAGATCGGCAGCGGCGAGACGGCATGGAGTTGCGTGACGCTCTCCAGCAACGCGGGAAGCAGCTGCGGCGTCAGCAGTGTCTGAAGGCAGATCCGACGCAGGGGATGGGGACGGCTCAGCGCCGACGTCACCTCCGCGAGAGGATAGGCAGGCCACGCAATCCGCGAGAGGAACTTGCGATCGGCGTCGCTATCGCGGGCCTGCGCGCAGAAACGGCACGCGCCCTGACAGCTCTCGCCCACCATGGCGTACAACGTCGTAGGCGAGGCCTCCATCTGCGCCTGCGCCAGTCCCAACATCACCGCTGAGCCAGTGCTGAGTCGAAGTTGCGATATCACACAATTACCTCAAATATTAGTTGTGTTTCCACGTACCCACGTGCTCACGTTCACACGTCCTCCCGTCACGAAACAGGCCAGACAGAGGAAGGTTGCTTCGGGAACAGCGCGTTGAGCAGCACCGTCGCCTCGGCGTTGGCGTAACAATCGGGGAAGGCCGCGCGCAGCTCCGCCAACGCGCGATAGCCAAACAGCAGCTGCAGGAACGTCAGATTGGGGAACGCCGCGGCGCCGGTATCGTTCCCCTGCGGCTCCCATGGCGCGACCTCGGTGAGGCAGCCCCGCTCGAACGTCAGCCGCACGCCGCTGCGATAAAAGCCCAGAGTGAGTGTACCGGTATGCCCCGCCGCCACCGACTGTGCCAGTCGCGTCTCCAGGACCGGCGCGATGTGGCGCAAAAATGCAGGCAGATCGGGCACCCGCACATACCAGGCGTAAGGCGGTTGAATTCGGGGCAATCCCGCGCTGAACGCCTCGTAAACGGGATGGGTCTCTCCCAGGCTAAAGCTGAATGCGAGACACTTGCCTTTGCTGCCACCATAGGCCCACAGATAGCGCACCACGGCCGGCGTCACCGCCAGCCAGGAGACACCTTCGCGCAGCTCATAGGCCGTGGCGGAGATCGTCGTGTTCCACAACCCTGCAGGATGCGCCAGAAAACCGACCCGTTCGCCCTCTGGCGTCTCGATGATCCCCCATTGACGTCGCTCCGCCGCTTCCGGCGAACGCCCGCCAAGCTCATACTGCCACATCGCCGCATCGCGCACGCAGCCGACGACTGAACGGGCCGCCGCGTGCGCCTCGACGGCCATCAAAAAAGGGACGTCCTCCTCCGTGGCCGGGCGCAGACGATACGGCTCGACCTGGCCCTCTTTCAACGCGGGGACCTGAGGCGCATATCCTATCCGCGCGCCATACAGCGAGAGCGCCATCTCATAACCAAATTGCCGGTAATACCAGGGGATACCGGTGATCGCCTGCAGCAGCTCGCCCCGTTCGGCGCTCAGCGCGTGGAGCAGCTCGAATTGCGCGCGGACCAGACCCCGGCGGCGATAATCCGGATGGGTGGCCACCAGCTCCGGGCGTCCCACCCCAAAGGGGATAGCTCCATAGCGCCACGTCTGCGAGATCAGGCACATGCTGGAGACGATCGCCCCGGTCTGCAAAACTTCCACCATGACAAAATCCGCCGGCTGGAAGGTCGGATGGGGGCGCGTGAGCAGGTCGCGGATCCACAACCGCACCCCCTCGTCGGGGGTGTCCCAACCGGCGTCGCTGTGCGCGCGCGCCTGCAGCTCGGCAATGGCCTCGACATCATCCGGCGCAGCACGCCGCAGGCGCACCCCGTCCGCAAGGAAACGCGGCTCCTCTGACTGCAATGTGGACATGGACCGACTCCCAAAACTTGATGTGATAGGACTTACACGGGAAACACTTTTACTGACCGCCGTCCCCGGCGGCGATGGAGCCCAAAAGCGCCCGCAGCGCCTCCGGTTGGGTGGCTTCCAGCAGGGCGGGATACAGCGCTTTGGGGACGGCGGCGCCGCGCAAATAGCGGACGAGGTGTTTGCGAAAGTGAATGACGCCATAGCGAGGGCCATAATGCGCCACCATCCGCTCCAGGTGCTCCAGCATCACCGCCCGGCGTTCCTCCCAGGGCACGTCTTTCCGATCGCGGTACTGGAAGATCCACGGATGCCCCTGCGCCGCGCGACCGATCATCACGGCGTCACAGCCAGTGTGCGCCTTCATGCGCGCGATATCGGCGACGACGTTGACGTCCCCATTTCCCACCACCGGAATGTGGACCGCTTGCTTCACAGCCGCGATGGCGTCCCAATCCGCGGGCTCGTTGTAACGCTGATGGCGCGTGCGGCCATGAACGGCGATCAACGCCGCCCCGTTGTCTTCCAAAGCTCGCGCCACCTCCAGGTAGTTCAACGTCTCCCGTTCTGGACCCAGGCGGATTTTGGCCGTCACCGGCACACGGACCGCCCGCGTGAGCCGGGCCATGATCCGCCCCACGTTGGCCGGGTCGGAAAGCAGACCCGCCCCCGCGCCCGTCTTGGTCACCTTGGGGACCGAACAACCGAGGTTGAGATCCATGAAATCGGGGGCGAATGGCTCCACGAGGCGTGCAGCGGCCTCGAGCACCGCCGCGTCGCGCCCGAAAAGTTGCATCGCCAGGGGACGCTCGTCCTCCCCGAAGGCGAGCATCTGACGGGTCCGCTCGCTAGCGTGCAGCAAGCCCTCGGCGGAAAGCAGCTCCGTGACCACCCACGCCGCCCCCAGCCGGCGACAGATGCCGCGATAGGGCCGATCGGTGTAGCCCGCCATCGGGGCCAGCACCAGTTCGCCATAGATCGGGACATCCCGCACCCAAAAGGCGGGTGCGGGAGTCGTGATGGCTGCCGTCCGGGCAGGAGCTTCCGACAATGTCATGGACCCTTCCTCACGTAGCAGCGCGTCGTGCGCGCGTCCGCCGCCTATTATAGCGCAAGTTGAGCGGACGACACAGTCCGTAATGCGTCATGCGTAAGATCTTCTCGGAAAATAGAGAGCAGTGAGCCGTGAGTAAAGAGCTGTCGCAGTCACGGCTCACGACTCACCACTCACATTTTGAGGCGGGATTGGCAATGCCGCTGCCCGGTTCGGCCTCCTCGCCGGGCTGACACTCGCCGCGATAGAAGGCCCACTCCTCGCACTCGCTGTGATCCTCGAAGACGCAGATGCCCGTCTGGCTGCCATCCTCCGCCGTGCGAATGTCCACCTTGCCGCCATGCTCCTCGCAATAGACCGAGGCGGGATTGGCAATGCCGCTGCCCGGTTCGGCCTCCTCGCCGGGCTGACACTCGCCGCGATAGAAGGCCCACTCCTCGCACTCGCTGTGATCCTCGAAGACGCAGATGCCCGTCTGGCTGCCGTCCTCCGCCGTGCGAATGTCCACCTTGCCGCCATGCTCCTCGCAATAGACCGAGGCGGGATTGGGCATTCCCGGATCGGCAGATTCGTTCTGCTTTGAACCACATGCGCTGATCGCCAAAGCCATGAGCAACACTATCCCCACAACCGCAACTCGCTGCTTCATCCCTGACCTCCTGAATTTCGTGAAAACCATTTCCCTCAGCTACAAAAACTGCGTGAACGCTTCGGGCGCTCATGACATTATAACTTCAAACGGCGCGACAAAGTTCCCCAACGCCAGCGGGACGAGTGTATATGGATATATGGAATGGAAGGTCGCCCTATTGACAGGCACTACAGAAGTGCGTATAATGAAGGTATATTAATTTATCCTCTTGCGAAATTAATTACCGTGGGAGCAAGGGAGCGGGAACGCGACAGGATTTCTTACCGCCGGCCAGGATTGGCCGCATCTCTCTAAACCGGAGGCGAGTAAGACCCTTGATCAAACAGCACGAACTCACCGGTACCAACGGCAGTGACATCAAATTCCACAATCTCCGCGCCGTATTGCTGGCGCTCCTGCAGCAAAAAACCATCTCGCGCGTGCGACTGGCCCGCCTCACGGGTCTCTCGAACACCACAATCACCCATCTCGTCAACGAGCTGCTGGCTGAGGGCATCATAGAGGAAATCGGCGCGGAAGAATCGCCCACCGCTCCGACCGTGGGACGTCCGCCCACGGCCTTGCGGCTGATTCCAACAGCGCGCTATGCCGTCGGCGTCCATTTCGGCGTCGGCAGTGTGCGCGTTGCAGTCACCGACCTGCTGGCACAGCCGCTGCTCACGTTGAGCCTGGAACATCCCCTCGAACGCCCCGCTGAGGAAGTGCTCGAGGACACTCTCGCCTTAGTGCGCTCCGCCATTGCCGAAAGCGGCATCCGTCCGACCGCACTGGTGGGGGTGGGGGTGGGGGCGTCAGGGCTGGTGGACCTGGAACGCGGCGTCAATCTGTTCGCTCCCAACCTGGGGTGGCGGGACGTGCCGTTGCTCGATTGGTTTGCCGACGCGCTGGGAGTGCCGGTGTGGGTGGACAACAACGTCCGCGCGATGGCGCTGGCCGAGTCTATGTTCGGGCAAGAAGATCATCGGACAGAAGCCCTGGCGTTTGTCTATGCCCGCATCGGCGTCGGCGCCGGGCTTGTGGTGAATGGAAAACTCTATCATGGCAGCGTCGCCGGCGCGGGAGAGATCGGGCACACGACGCTGCTGGGAGCGGGCGGCGAGCCATGCCGCTGTGGCAACGTCGGTTGCCTGGAGACGCTGTTCTCCGAACCGGTCATCGTGCGCTGCGCCCAGGCCCTGGCGGAGCAGGCACCTGATGGCCTGCTGGCGATGACATTGCGCGAAGGGCAGGGCCCCCTGATTGAGCGCGTTTTCGCCGCGGTGGAGCAGGGCGACAGTGCCACCCGCGCGATGCTCGCAGAACGCGCCCATTACATGGGCATTGCCCTGGCCAACCTCGTCAACGTCCTCAATCCGGACCTGATTGTTTTGGGCGGCTTGTTCGTTCAGGGACGGCGCTGGCTCATGCCCGCGGCCGAGGCCACCATGCGCGCGCGGGCGTTCGCCGGCCTCGGTGAACGCGTGCGGCTGGAAATCACGCAGTTCGGGCCTAATGTCGGTGTCATCGGCGCGGCGGCACTGGCGCTCAACTCGTTCTTCTATCAAGCGACGTGAATTCATGGCCGGAGCCAGCAATTTCACGCACGACGGGTGTCGGCAGGAGTAGCCTATGCCTTCTTCAACCCTGACGGTAGGCTTTGCAGCATTGGCGCGGACGACGTTCGATGTGCCGTTGGCGCAGGCCATGACGGCGCGGGCGCGGTCAGCCCTGGCAGAGGCAGGGTTCAGGCTGGTTGGACCGGAGGCCCTGGTGACAGGCCTGGAGGAAGCCCAGGTCGCGGCCCAACAGTTGGCCCAAGACCCGCCGGACCTGCTGTTGATTTTCCAGGCAACCTTCGCCGACAGCACGATGCTCACGGCGCTTGCCGAAGCCGGCACGGCCCCGCTGTTGCTGTGGGCCGTGCCGGAGCCGTCCAGCGGCGAGCGTCTGCGACTCAACTCGTTATGCGGGATCAACCTGGGCGCTTTCGCCCTCAAACGACGGGGGCTGACGTATGCGTATGTGTACGCGCCGCCGGAGGATCTCGCCGCCATGGAGAAGGTGCGCGTCCTGGCGCAAGGCGGGCGGCTGCGACGCCTGCTGCGCCAGGCTCGCATCGGACGGGTGGGCGAAGCCCCTGAAGGCTTCGAGCCCTGCGCGCTGGACGAACCGACGCTGACGGCGCGCCTCGGCGTGCAGATCGTGCCGCTGACGTTGGAGGAAGTCTTTGCCGGCGCGCGCGCGACCCCCGCGGACGCCGTGGCCGAGGCGCTGACGACACTGCGCACCCGGCTCGATGGCCTCGACGCGCTGGATCAGACGGCGGTGCGCGGCACGATAGCGACCTATCTCACCCTGCGCGACCTGGCGGCGCGGCTGCATCTCGACGGGCTGGCGGTCCGCTGCTGGCCGCAATTTTTCACCGAACTGGGGTGCGCTGCCTGCGGAGCCATGTCGCTGCTGAGCGAGGAGCTCGTCCCTTGCAGCTGTGAGGCGGACATCAATGGGAATGTGACGCAGCTGGTGCTGCAGTGGCTCAGCGGGGAACCGGCCTTCGGCGCCGACATGGTGGCCTTTGATATGGAAGCCAACACGGCAGTGCTGTGGCATTGTGGCCTGGCGCCGCTGGCGATGGCCGATCCGACCGTGCGCCCGCGCGGGACGGTGCACTCAAATCGCGGTCTGCCCCTGCTCCTGGAGTTTCCCCTGAAACCGGGGCGGGTCACATTGGCGCGGCTGACCGGCGGCGGGACGGCCGGCGAGCTGCGATTGGTGGTGGGCAGCGGCGAGATGCTCCGCGCCCCGCGCAGCTTTTCCGGCACCTCCGGCGTGTTGCGCTTCGACTATCCCGCCCAAACCGTGCTGGATACCCTCATGAACGAGGGATTGGATCACCACATCTGTCTCACGTATGGCGAACACCTCGCGCCGCTGCTGGAATTGGCCCGGCTGCTCCGGCTGCCGGTGATGCAGCTCGGTAAATCATAGTTTCAATGAAATCGCCCAAGAGTTTGATCCTGTTGCTCATCTTGAGCATGATCGTGACTGCCTGCGGCTCGGAGGCAACGCCGACGCAAGCCCCGACACAGGCGCCGCCAGCGGAAGTCGTGGAGCTCCGCATGATGTGGTACAACGACGGCGTCGAGGGTGAGGTGATGCGCGACCTCCTCGATCGTTTCGAAGCCGCCAACCCCGATATTCGGGTGGTGATGGACACCGTGGCGTATGCGGACCTCCACACCATTCTTCAGGGGCAGGTAGAGGCCGGCACCGGGCCTGATCTGGCCCGCGTCACGGACGTCAACCGCTTCAAGCAATACTACCTGGATATGCGGCCCTATATGGCTGATCCCGATGGCTGGGCGGCAAACTGGCCAGAGGCGGTCCTCAATTCGCTGCGCGTTCCAGGTGACACGAAGGGGCTCCATGGATTTCCCACGCAGTTCACTGTCACCGGTCCCTTCATCAATCGCACGCTGTTTGAGCAGGCGGGCGTGCCGGTCCCCAGCGACACTTCCGACAAAGTGACCTGGGAAACGTGGGTCGAGGCCGCCAAGAAGGTAGCGGCCGCTACCGGGACGCCCTACGCAGTGGCCATTGATCGCACCGGTCACCGCTTCTGGGGACCTTCACTGAGTCGTTGCGCCACCTACATCACCGAAGACGGCTTCAAAATTGATACGCCCGGCTTCCGCAGCACCGCCCAGATGATCAGTGATGTGGCGGTGGAACGATTTCCTCTGGCCCCTGATCGTCGTCACCAAATCGGAGCTGTTCACTTTGCAGGTAGGGTTGAATGCCTTTCAGGGCGAGCTCAACGTGCAGTGGCAATACATTCTGGCGATGACGGTGCTCACGTTGTTGCCCATCAGCGTAGTATTTGCCTTCCTGCAGGAATACATCACCACAGGCATCGCCACGACCGGCATGAAGTGACGCTGGCAGAGCGCGTCGTTTGAGAGCGTATCAGACCCGGAATTCATTCCGAGGCAAACGGTCTGAGAGCGGCCTGAAGTTCGCGCCACCTTTGTCACGCAAGTGATTCGCTGACTCGCTTTTTCGCTGATTCGCTAATTTTCCGAGGAAACCCTATGACACATCCCTATGCCGGGCAATACTTCTACATTGACCTGACAATGGGCGACATCCAGCTCCAGCCCATCGCCGAGGCGGATGTGCGCAAATATCTGTTGGGCAGCGGCTATGCGGCGAAGCTCTACGCCGAAGACCTCGACCCCGCGCTTGACCCGCTGGACCCGCGCGCGTCGTTCTACATCTTCAACGGCCTGCTCACGGGGACATTTGCTCCCACCGGCTGCCGTTCGAGCTGGTGCGGACGCAGTCCGCTCACCGGCATCTGGAACGAGGCCAATGTCGGCGGGCACATCGGCGCGGAATTGCGGGCCGTGGGTGTAGATGGGCTGGTGCTCACCGGTCGGGCTGAGCATCCCGTGTACCTCTACCTCCACGACGGCCCCGACGGGCCGCTCGCTGAAATCCGCGACGCCAGGGATCTCTGGGGACTGGACACCTTCGACGCCTACGACGCGCTGCTGGCGCAGACGGATCCCAAAGCGCGCGCTGCCGTCATCGGCCCGGCAGGCGAGGCGCTGATCCCCTTTGCGGCCATCCTGCAAGGGGGGCGTGATCACAGCCGCGCGGCGGCGCGAGGCGGTATGGGCGCCGTGCTCGGCAGCAAACACGTCAAAGCCATCGTGGCGCGGGGGAAACAGAAACCGGCTTACGGCGACCCCCATGCCTTTCGCACCGTCGTCAAGGAACTCACCCCCCTCATCAAACGCCATCAGGCAGGAGCCTCGCTCTACGGCACCACCGGCGGGATGACGGGAACGGAATTGCGCGGCGACTTGCCCATCCACAACTGGGCCGGCGGGACTTTCATCGAGGGCGCACACGCCCTTTCGGGGCAGGTGCTGCGGGAAAAGTACGTCACGAAGGACACGTTCTGCTACGCCTGTCCGATTGGCTGCGGCAAGTTCATCGAAATCAACAGCGGGCCTCACGCCGGCACACGCGGCGAAGCGGCGGAATACGAAACCGTGGCCGCCCTGGGTTCGATGCTGGAGATTGATGACCTGGAAGCGGTGAACCGCGCCAACGAGATCTGCAACCGCCTGGGCCTGGATACGATCAGCGCGGGCGGCGTCATCGCCTTTGCCTTCGAAGCTTTTGAGCAGGGGCTGCTCACCCTCGAGGAGACCGACGGCGTGCCACTGAGCTGGGGCAGCGTGGACGCCCTGTTCAAAGCGCTGGAGCTCATCCTGGCGCGACGCGGCGCGGGCGCCTATTTGGCGCTAGGCACGCGCGCCGCCGCCGCCCACCTCGGACACGGCTCCGAGGTCTACGCCGTCCACGTCAAAGGGTTGGAAGTCGCCTGTCACGATCCGCGCGCGTTCTTCTCCATGGCCACGAATTACGCCACGGCGAACCGGGGCGGCTGCCACCTGGAGGGTCTGACGTATTGGCCCCTGTACGGCATCGAGCCCGACGCCTGGTACCCCGTCCCCTACGAGCGCTTTTCTGATGCAGGGGCGGCAGCACACGCGATCGCCTTCCAGGATTACACCGGCCTGTACAATCCGTTGGGATTGTGCAAATTCGCGGGAAAAGTGGGGGCGCTTTACGAGCGGCTGCCAGAACTGCTCCAGGCAGCGACAGGATGGGACCTCAGCACGGCGGAACTGCGGCTGATCGGCGAACGTCTGTTCAACCTCAAACGCCTCATCAACCTGCGGCTGGGGATCACCGCTGCCGATGACACCCTGCCCCGGCGCCTGCTCACGCCGCGTCCCTCCGGCGAGGCGGCAGGCAAAATCCCCGACCTGGCGCGACAATTGCGCGAGTATTACGCGCTGCGCGGCTGGGACGAACAGGGACGTCCCACCGCGGCAAAACTGGCCGAATTAGGGCTGTAGCTTTCGCTGCGCCAACCCTACAAATAAATCCTTCAGGAGGCACTCGCAATGCAATTCTTCCTCGATAGCGCACACGTGCATGAGATCGAACACGCACTCCAGATGTGGAATCTGGACGGGGTGACGACCAATCCCAGGCACATCCAGGCTTCCGGCAAGCCGTTCCTGACGGTGATTCGGGAGATCGCGGCACTGTTTGCCGGCACGGATAAGACCATCTCCGTGGAAGTGAACCCGCACCTGACGAGCTGGGAGGCCATGGCCGCCGAGGCGGAGAAACTGGCGGCGCTCAGTCCCAATTTCGTCATCAAATTGCCCGCCACTGAGGCCGGCTTTAAGGGCGTCGCCGTGCTCAAAGAAAAGGGCATCCGCAGCAATCTCACGCTCGTCTTTTCGGCGGCGCAGGCGCTGCAGGCGATGCGAATGGGCGCTTTCTACGTCTCGCCCTTCATCGGTTGGAAAGAGGCCAACGCCGAGGAGACGCTGAGCATGATTCAGGACATCGTCGCCATCCGCGACAACTACGGGTTCAACACCGGCGTGCTCGTGGCGGCGCTCCGCAACGGGCGGCAGATGGTGGATGCCGCCGTCGCTGGCGCGGACATTGTCACCGCGGGCTTCGCGGTCTACCAAGAGGCCTTCGATCACCCCTACACGCATGTCGGCCTGGCGCGCTTCCAGGGCTTTTGGGATCAGACGCCCTACGAATGATGGCGGGAAATGGGAAGCGAGCGACGAGTCGTGAGCAGTGAGCCCATGGCTAGAAAATAACCCAATCAGCACACAAGGAGCATCCCATGACACACGGCATTCTCATGCATTCTATCCACGACGATGCAGGCGTGGCGGTGATGGACCTCGCCCCCGGCGACGAGGTGGGGGTAGTAACCCTGGAAGGGGACTTCGTGACGACGCTCAAGGTGACCGAGGCGGTGCCGCTGGGGCACAAGATCGCCATGCGCGCGCTGCCTGCCGGGCACGTGCTGCTCAAGTACGCGCGCCCCATCGGCAAGACGACGCAGCCCATCGCCCAAGGCGCGCATGTCCACATCCACAACCTCAAAACCATGCGCTGGGACCTGGAACGGGCGGAAAAGCCCGCGACGTCCGTCAAGCCGCCGGAGCGGCTCTCGCTCGGCGGGCGCCAACCGGAGACGCTGCAGCTGCTGGGGTACCGGCGCGCAAATGGCCGCGTCGGCATCCGCAATCACGTGCTCATCCTGCCGGTAGATGACATCTCCAACGCCGCCGCCGAGGGCGTGAGCGCCCTCATCCAGGGCACGCTGGCGCTGCCCCATCCCTACGGGCGCTTGCAATTCGGCGAGGACCTGGAGCTCACCTTCCGCACGCTGGCGGGCACGGGACGCAATCCCAACGTCGCCGCCGTCATCGTCATCGGCATCGAGCCCAAATGGACGCAGCGGATCGTGGACCGCATCGCCGAAACGGGCAAACCGGTCGCCGGCTTCAGCATCGAACGCTACGGCGATCTCAAAACTATCGAGATGGCCGCGCGCCAGGCGCTGGCGTACGTCCAGTGGGCCAGCGAGCTGCAACGCGAGCCGTTCGCCATCCATGAGCTGTGGATGAGCACCAAGTGCGGCGAATCCGACACCACCTCCGGGCTGGCGGCGAATCCCACCGTCGGGCGTGTCTTCGAGCGGCTGGCGAAAGCGGGAGCGACGTTGATTTTCGGCGAGACAACCGAAGTCACCGGCGGCGAGGACCTCATCATGAGCCAGTGCGCTACGCCAGAGGTCGCCGCCGAGTTCAAGCGCGTCTTCGACGATTACCAGGCGCTCATCGCCAGCCAGGGCGTGGATCTGCTCGGCTCGCAGCCCACGGAAGGCAACCTCCGCGGCGGGCTAACCACCATCGAGGAGAAGGCGCTGGGCAACATCCAGAAGATGGGACGCTGCACGGTACAATCGGTGCTGGGCCCTGCCATGGAGCCCTCAGGGCCGGGGCTGCACTTCATGGACTCCTCGAGCGCGGCGGCAGAAATGGTGACGCTCTGCGCCGCCGCCGGATCGGTCGTCCATTTCTTCCCTACCGGTCAGGGCAACATCATCGGCAACCCCATCCTCCCCGTCATCAAGCTCTGCGCGAACCCGCTCACCGTGGCGACAATGGCGGAGCACATTGACGTGGACCTCACCGGGCTGCTGCGGGTGGAGCTAAACCTCGATGAGGCCGCCGATCACCTGCTGGGGATGCTGGAGCGCACCATTTGCGGGCGCCTCACCGCCGCCGAGGGCTTGCGTCACAGCGAGTTCGTGCTGACCAAACTGTATCGCAGCGCGTGAAGGCGCTACCGCATAAGGAGGAAAACTTCTATGACCGGAAAAGAATTGCGCAGCCGCGCTTTCACCCTGAACCCAAATTTCAGTTATTTGCCCGACCCCGACCGTTATCTGATGGCGCGGGAGAGACCCCGTCATCGCTTCAACGTGATCGGCGTGGGCGTGAACGGCCAGGAGCACCTCCACATCACCCTGTTGGAAGGGCGCGCCACCATCCACGGGATCTACGATCCCAACCCCGGCAGCGTCGCCGGCGCGCAGCGCGCCTACAAGCAATTTGTGCCGCAGGGGGAGCTGGTCGTCTATGACTCGCTGGAAGCGGCCTGCCATGACCCGGCAGTGGATGGACTGATCATCAGCACGCCCAACTACACGCACCTGGAGCTGGTGCGCGTGGCGGCGAAATCGGGCAAGCACATCCTGCTGGAAAAGCCCATGGCGACCACCATTCCCGACGCCTATGAAATCCTGCAAATCGCCCAAAACCACAACGCCATTTTCCAGGTCGGCCTGCAATACCGGTACAAAGCCATCTACGTCGAGGCAATCTACGAGACGTTGGTGCGCCGCTCGCTGGGCGAGGTCAAGCAAATCAGCATCATGGAACACCGCATCCCCTTTCTGGACAAGGTCAACCAGTGGAACAAATTCTCGAAATACTCCGGCGGGACGCTGGTGGAAAAGTGTTGCCACTACTTCGACCTGCTCAACCTGTTCGCACAGGCCAGGGCAACGCGCGTCTTCGCCACGGGCAGCATGGCGGTCAACTTCCGCGAGTTTGAGTACCGCGGCGAGAAATCCGACATCCTCGACAATGCCTTCGTGACGGTGCAGTACGCCAATGGCGTGCTGGGCAGCTTCAACCTGTGCATGTTCGCGCCGATGTTTTACGAGGAGCTCATCATCTGCGGCGACGAAGGGCGGCTCAAGGCCTACGAAAATCAGGACTTCCTGGCGCTGGCACGTCCGCACACGCATCTGGAAATTCTGCACGGCGAGGACCGGCCCGGGCGAGTCGGCGCCCCCGGCTATCCCGCCTACATCGAGGAGACCGGGCACAACGGCGGCACCTTCTACGAACACGTCAACTTCATCGAGAACATCGAGGGGCGGCAGACGCAAACTGCCACGGCAGCCGAGGGGTTCTGGTCCGTCGTGGTGGGCGCCGCAGCCGAGGAATCGGTGAAAACAGGGCAGCCGGTCATCATCGCAGAGCTGCTGGAACGCTATGGGATAGATCTCCGCTGAGGTACAGCCCCTGCGGCAATTTGTCTTTTCGCCCTGCGGGTGTACACTGTGAATCACCATACTTCATGGCGCTATAGTCAGGGGCGCACCCAGGAAAGGACAGCGAAATGTTGCCGCGAATAGGCTTACCGGAAATTATTGTAGTTCTCGTGATCGCGTTGCTTATCTTCGGGCCGGGACGGATCACGAAGGTCGCCGGCGAATTGGGGAAGAGCATTCACGCCTTCCAGCATGGGCTGAAAGAGCAGGACAAGCCTGCTGACGAAAGCCAGCACGACGGCGCATAGACCGCCTGACCTGGAGGTGAGGGCCTGACTCGCCCCCAGGTCGCTTCAGGCCGACGACTTACCCCATGGATTTCTTCAACATCGGAACGCCCGAACTCCTCGTCATCCTCCTCATCGGGCTGCTGTTGTTTGGACCAGAGGAGCTGGTGAAATTCGCGCGTACAGCGAGCCACTATTTGCGCTCAGCCCAGCAGCTGTGGCGCGAGGTCGCCGCGCAGCTGACGCCGGACCTCACGGCGCCTGCCCCCGACCCGCCCGCCGACAACACCGCCATGCCCACAGCCGCCGCCGATGACGACCTCCCCGCGCCGGATGAGACGGCGCCCCCTCCAGGTTACGGGCCATGAAGCATAAAGAGCCGCAAGATCAAGAGCGCACCCTCCTCGAACATGTCACCGAATTGCGCGTGCGCCTGCTGCGGAGCCTCGCGGCGCTGGGAATCGGCAGTATCCTCGGCTCGTTCTTCGCCAATCAAGCCATCGCGATCCTCACCGCGCCCGTAGGGGACATGGAGCTCATCGCGGTCAGCCCCACCGCGCCACCGATCATCTTCTTCAAGGTCACGTTGCTGCTGGGATTGCTGATCACGCTGCCTTACATCCTCTATCAGCTCTACGCTTTCGTCGCGCCGGGATTGTTCCCCCACGAACGCAAATTCCTGTTGCAGAGCGTGCCGGGCGTGATCCTCCTGTTCATGCTGGGCGTCGCCTTCACCTTGCTGGTGCTGATCCCCTTCAGCATCCCCGTGCTGACGGGCTTCCTGAGTGACGTCGTGACCCCCACCTACACGCTGGAAGATTACCTGTCGTTCGTCACCACGCTGTTGTTGTGGATGGGCTTGCTGTTCCAGACGCCGCTGGTGATGTACACCCTCGCGCGGTTGGACATCGTCCAACCCGCCAGGCTCAAGCAGCTCCGCAAGCTCGTCATTTTCCTGGCAGCGGTCCTCGCGGCGGTCATCACGCCCACGACGGACCCCTTCACCATGCTGCTGGTGACCGGACCCTTCATCATCCTCTATGAGCTGGGCCTCCTGCTGGCCAGATTGGCACTGCGGCAACGGCGGACAGCGTCGTCAACGGCGGCGGGAGCGTCCGGCGATTGACCCTCAGGCTAACGCAAAAAAACGTCGCCCTCTGATCTCTCAGAGGGCGACGTGAAGCGGCTCCCGCGTCGCGATTACTTCACGGCATCGGGGAAGAAGAGCGGCAAACCGCTCTTGGGTTCCGTGAAGGCAGCGATCTTCGCCTGCGTCTCCGGCGAGGTGATCCACTCGGTGAACTTCTGCGCGCCCTCGTAATTGATGTCCGGGTACTTCTCCGGGTTGACGGCGATGACGTGATAGGGGTTGAAGAGTTGCGCATCGCCCTCCACCAGAATCGGCAGGGCGTAGCCTTCAGCCGTGCGCGCCAGATAGGTGCCCCGGTCGGTGAGCGTGTAGGCGTTCATCTCCTGCGCCATGTCCAGGACGGCTCCCATCCCCTGACCGGCAGAGACATACCAGCTGCCCTCAGGCGTGACCCCGACCTTGGCCCAGATGCTCTTTTCCTTAGCATGGGTGCCCGAGTCGTCGCCGCGCGAGATAAAGGACGATTGCGTCTCCATGATCTTGCGGAAGGCCTCTACCGCGTCGGTCATGCCCTTGATGCCCGCCGGGTCTGCAGCAGGACCCACGATAACGTAATCATTGTGCATCACCGCGGTGCGATCGACGCCAAAGCCATCTGCCACAAAGGTTTCCTCCGCCGCCGGGGAGTGCACCAGCAACACATCGGCGTCCCCGTTTTTGCCGGTCTCCATGGCCTGCCCGCTGCCCACAGCAATGACCTGCACCTCAATGCCGGTCTGCTCCTTGAAATCCGGCAGCAGGTAATCCAGCAACCCGGAATCCTGGGTGCTCGTCGTTGTCGCCAGGATCAGGCGCCGGGGTGGCTCGGCGGTCGGGCTGGCGCACGCCGCCAACAACATCACCCATACCAAACACAACCAGGCCTTTTTCACAGAAAACCAACGTGTCATGCATTACCTCCTGAAAAGTGATAAGGTGAAACGGCGGGATACGCAATATGTGCGGCACGACGCAACATGCCATGCGGGTCGCGCCGCACCCATTACCCATCCCAGCGGATCCCGCAGGACTCCTGCCGCCTCAGCACACCATCTCCCCGCGCACAAAGGCGCGTGTGCGCGCATCGGCCGGCGCCTCGAAAAAGGCCTGCGTGTCCGCCAGTTCCACAATCTGGCCGTTGAGCAGAAAAGCCACGCGATGCGCCATTCGCCGCGCCTGGAAAATGTTGTGCGTCACGATGACGACCGTTGTGCCGCGCTGCTGGTTCATGTCCGTCACCACGCGCTCGATGAGGCCGACGTTGTAGGGATCGAGGTTCGCGGTCGGCTCGTCGAGCAGCAAAACTTGGGGACGAATGATCAACGCGCGGGCGAGTGCCACACGCTGCGCCTCGCCGCCGGAAAGGGTACGCGCCCTGGCGCGCGCCAGCTCCTTCAGCCCCAACAGCTCCAACGTCGCGGTGAGGTCTGCCCTGCCATCGCGGGCTCCGCGCAGGCGCAGGCCGTAAGTCACATTTTTGGTCACGGTGGTTGAGAGCAACGCCGGACGTTGAAACACCGTCGTGACCTGCCGCCGCAACGCCAGCGGCGCTTCGCCTCGCGGCAGGGATTGCCCCTGGAAAACGAGGGTCCCGGCGTCCGGCTGTTCCAGGAAATTCAACAGCCGCAACAGCGTGGATTTTCCGGCGCCGCTGGGTCCTACCAGCGCCAGCATCTCTCCGGCATAGATGTCGAGCGCGCTGATGTCCAGCACAGTCCGCCCGGCGTAAACTTTGCGCACGCCATGAAGGGTGTACATGGCTTCACTCATACGTGCTGCCCCTGCAATTGTGACACCACCAGATTCACCAGGAATGAGAGCAACAACAGCACCATGCCCAGGCCGAGCGCCAGGTCGAAGTTGCCGCGTCGCGTCTCCAGCATGATGGCGGTGGTAAGGACGCGCGTGTATCCCTCGATGTTGCCGCCCACCATCATCACCGCGCCCACCTCGGAGATGACGCTGCCCAGACCGCCCACCAACGCCACCAACACCCCCAGCCGCGCCTCCTGGACCACGGCCTCCGCGACCTGCAGGCGGGTCGCTCCCAGCGCCTGCAGCTGCCGTCCCAGGTCGGGATCCACGCCCGCCACTGCCGCCATGGTAAAGCCCACCACCAGCGGCGTCGCGATGATGATCTGCGCCCAGATCATCGCCTGGGGAGTGAAGAGCTCCGGAATGCCGGGGAGATTCAACGGCGCGAGGATGCCGTTCCGTGAGAGCAACAGGTAGACGAACAGGCCCACAACCACCGGCGGCAGGCCCATTCCCGTGTAAACGAGCACCTGGAACAGACGTTTGCCAGGGAAGTGCAACAGCCCCAATAGCACACCGCAGGGAACACCGATCACCGCGCTGACCAGAACGGCGATGCCGCTCACCTGCGCCGTGCAGGCAATGACTTCCCAGACGACCGGGTCGCCGGTAAGAAGTAGCCGCAGTCCCTGTACCAGACCTGACCAAAGGACGTCCACGCGATCGCTCCCGACGTTCAAGTGATAGCGCTAAAATGATACCATACAACTGAACATTAGCAAGGTTCCGGCCTCCCTTTCCCCCTGGGCAGACACAAAAAAGCCCGCCGCAGGCAACCCCACGGCGGGCGAACAGGCGTACGCGCGTTCAAGCGGCAGGCGTGAGGCCCAGCCTCTGGCGGCAGAATTCCAGGTGATCCTGAGTCAGCAGAGCTTCGTCCGCAAGGGACACGGCGCGTTCCAGGTGCGGCAACGCCTCGGCAAACAGGCCACGTTTGCAATAGGTCCAGCCCAGCGTGTCCAAAGCGGGCGCCAAAAGGCCGACGTCCTCCAGCTGCGAGGCCAACCGCACGGCGCGTTCCGCCAGCGCGGTGGCCTCTTCAAGACGTGCGCCCATGGTATCCGCATAGAGCCAGGCAAGGGCGTTGTAAGGTTCAGGGCGATCAGGCGCCAGCTGCAGAGCGTGCTCGAAATCCGCGATGGCCTGGTCGAAGGCCAGCAAGGCGGCATAGGTGTCGCCACGATCCAGATAGGCCTGAAAGCTCTCCGGGTCGGCGAGCCCGGCGACGTGCGCGGCGGCCGCTTCCTCCTCACGTCCCAGACGCTGCAGGGCGGCGCTCCGCACCTGCTGGACCCAGAGCAATGAGGGGTCTTGAACCAGCGCACGTTCTGCATGTTCCAAAGCCGCCGCGTCGTTCCCCAATAGATAATTCACCCCCGCCAGCTGCCCCCGGCCCCAGGCGTAGCCAGGGTCAAGTTCGAGCGCCTGCAGCAATGAGGACGCCGCGCAAGCATAGGCGCCGAGTTGCCGGAGCGCCAGCCCTTTCTCCCCATGCAGCCAGGCCAGTTGCGACTCACGCTCCAGCGCGCGCTCCAGCGCCTGGACGGCCTCAGCATAGCGACGCGCCTGCCGTAACACCACCCCCTTCCAGGCCCAGGCCCAGACATACTGCGGCGAGAGCGCCAACGCCCGATCGAAGGTCAAAAGCGCACTGCGCTGCCGCTCTAAAGCGGAATAGGTCGCCCCCAGGGATCCCAAGGCCCAGAAATCGGAGCCGTTCAGCGCCACCGCACGTTCCAGAAGGACCAACGCTTCCGCATGTTGCCCCAAGAAGCGGAGGGTCTCACCATAGCGCGCCAAGGCCCACTGATACTCGGGCGCGCTTTCCACCGCCCGGCGGAAAGCCTCGACCGCTTCGCGGTGTCGTCCCGCCATGCGCAAGGCTTCTCCCAACTCCCCATAAGTGCGCGGTTGCGCCGCATTGTTCGCCAGCTCGAGATCTACCGTCGCCTGCAGAGCAGTGATGGCTTCCTCAAAGCGTCCCAGCAAGCGCAGGCAGGCGCCGCGATAATACCCCGCCTCGGCATTGCCGATGTCGTGTTGCAACACCGCATCGAAAGCAGCCAGCGCTTCCGCATACTGATCCAAGTTGTACCACGCCACACCCTGGAAATAATGCAGGAACGGGACATCCGGATTCAGCGTCAGCGCATACTCCAAAACGGGCAGCGCTTCGGCGTAGCGCTCTGACCCCACGAGCAGCATCCCGAGCTGTGCATGGGCGTAGAAATACTCGGGCTCCAGGGAAATCGCCGTGCGAAACGCCTCCAGCGCCTCTTCAGTCCGACCCAGGTCACTCAACACGGCACCGCGTTCCGCGTGGGTCCAGGGTGAGTCCGGCTCCTGCGCCAGGACTTCATCCAGCAATTGCAGGGCCGCGTCATAACATTCGAGATGCCGTAGAATCGCCCCCTTCTGCGCTTTGGCCGCCGACCACTCCGGTTGCAGCTCCAGCGCTTGATTGATGGCGCCCAACGCCAGATCAAACTGCTCGCTCTCATGGTACGCCTGCGCCAGGCGATAATGCACCTCTGCCGAGGGCGCCAACGCCAGGGCCTGTTTCAAGGCCTCGATCGCCTCTGCATAGCGATCCTGGGCATAGAGCGCCAGTCCCCGCAATAGATGCGCCGCGCCGGCATTGGGATCCAGTTGGTAGATCGCGCGCTCGGCAATCGCCTGCGCCTCCTGAAGCTGACCCCGCTCCAGCAACTGACGCGCTGTTTCGACAAAAGCTCCCACCGCCAGGGCGGATTCCCCCGCCGTCTGATAGGTCACCCCTAGTTCGAAGGTATACTGCGGATCCGCGGTCAACGCTGCCAGCAGCCGCAGCACGGACAGGCTCCCCTGGAGGTCGCCGACCCGTCGCAGCAGCGTCCCCTTCCCCAACAGAGCCTCGCGGTCCTCTGGATCGAGCGCCAGCGCCCGGTCAAACTCACGCAACGCCTCCTCGTAATTCCCCAGGCGCGCATAAATCAGGCCCAGACCACTGTGGAAAGGAGCCCACTCCTCCCGCAAGCCTACCCCCTCCAAAAACACGCCAAGGCTTTCAGCAGTCTTGTTCTGATTGTAGAGCGCCCAGCCCAGGGACTCCAGCGTCTCCACATCGGCGGGATTAAGAGCCAACATGCGCCGCAAGACCGCTTCAGCCGCGGCGTGATCGTGCCGACGGGGCAACTCCGCCGCCAGCTGACGGTAGATGTCGCAGGCCGCATCGAATTTTTCGAGCGCCTCATACGTGCGTCCCAACGCTTCGCACACCTCTGCATAGGGAAAATCAGCGTCGCGGTCTTCTGCCAGGGCCTGCTGCAACGCGCTTTCAGCCTCTGCGTAACGCGCCGCTGCCGCCAGCGCCAGTCCGAGATCAGCAAACAGCGTCCCGATAGATTGTGTCATAAGTCGTCCCTCCTTGCGTTCCACGCCGGCGCCGCCTCATACGCCTGCTGCCAGGCCTCCGGCGGGAACTGCGCTCCCAGCCGATAAGATTGCTCCAGGCCCTCATAGAGTTCGCGGGCCAGCCGCCGCGCCTGGAGGCGATGGAAGGTCGCCACGGCGTCCGGCTGGACGCCGCAGGCAGCCACGGCCTGAGTCCAGAGATCCTTGAGGCGCGCTATCGCCGGCGCATACGGCCCCAAAGCGTAGACGTCCGCCTGCGCCGCCGAATTCATCCGCTCCAACACGGTGAGCAAAACCTCGAACCGCTCGGCGTGGGTGGGATGGCGACCGCGCCGCAGCAAAGCTTCCGCCGGATTGAGATGCAGCGGCGTCATATCGAAAGCGAACGCCGGCCCCTGGCAGTAAAGCGCGAAAGCATCCGCAAAGAATTCGTGCAGGTGCGCGCTGCGCTGGCTCACGTAGGACTCCCGCTGCTGCCGGGTCCAGCTTTCGGCCTTGGGATGCCCTTCGACCAGGGTCAGCACCTGCCGTGCCAGGAATTCCAGGAAGGCGGGCGTGTTCAAAGCCGCCACGTGTCCAAATTCATGCGCCATGAGCGGGAGATTCCAGATCTCAGCATCGGGGAAATGCCACAGGTGCAGCCGTTGCCGCTGCAACAGCAGCTGCCGGTCGTCCCGCGCGCCCAGGTCACTGGCCTCTGGCCGGGCCATCGCCAGCGAGCTCACCTCCGGCAGCCAGAGCGCCGCTTCCGCCGCATCGCAAGCGCCCGCCCCGAGGTCAAACCGCGCGACGAGGGCGGCTTCACGCGCGGCGACGAAGGCCTCGAGCGCCGCACTGCGCCCGCGTTTGGCGATCCAGAAGCCGTAAGCATGCGCCAGGAGGGGCAGATACCACACGTCCCAGCGGGGGAGCGGCAGGCGGACGAGAACATCGTCGGCCCCCTCTTCCACCGCCAGCGCCTCCGGGAGATCTTCAGCCGTCCGCCGGCCCAGGATCACCACGGGGGACTAGGGGGGACGCCCGCTTCCTGGATCAGCCCTTCGATGAAACGCTGGGCGTGATCGGCGAGGGCCTGCGCCGGCGGCAGCTCGCGGAGGGCCACGCCGCCCAGGAATTCCAACGCTTCTTCAAACAACGCCTGCGCGCGCAGTTCCAGAGTGGCGAAAGCGGCCCACGCCTCTGCCACGTTGCCGGCAGCGGCCTGCGCCTCGAGCGCCGCGAGGTCGTGCAGGAGCGGGCTGACGGCGCGCTTGAAGTGTCCGCTGAGCAATCTGCCGTAAGGGGCCGGCAGCTGTGGAGCGTCCACCACCCGCAGCAGACTCTCAAAATCGGCCCGCAGTTGGGCGAGCTGCGCCGCGAGCATGCCGTCTCTCAGGCCAGGGCAGCCCTGGAAATCTGCACGACCCCCGGCACAAAGGTGATCAACGTGGTCGTATCGGCGTGATCCATCGCGTTGAGCAGGGTGAAGTCCATGGCGACCAGGTAGAAAGTGCCAAAGAGCAGCACCGCCGTGGCCTCGGGGAGCAGCTTCCCCACGAATTTCTTGCCGGTGTTCAACGCCTTGACGAGGCGTCCCATCATCGCCGCCTGCCCGGTGAAGTGCGCTTGAAGCGCCAGCAGTTTTTGCACACCGCTGTCAATGGCGGCGCCATCCGCCGTCGTTTGGGCCAGCAGCTCCCGAATCGTCTGAGTCGAAGGGGTAACGCCCAGGCTGTAGGCCAGGAACTGATCCACAAGATTGCCGCCCTCTTTGAGCGTCTTGAGAAGTTCCTCCGCCTTCTTCTGCAGCTCCGGGACGAGGTCTTTTCCCAGCAGCTCCGTGAGCGCGTCCATCGCTTTCACCGCCAGTGCCAATCCCTTAGACACCAGCTTGCCCAGGCCCGGCAGCGCGCCCGCCTGTTTGCCGATCATGCCGATCGCCTCTCCCAACAGCTTATCGTCGAGGTCGTCCACGCCGGTCAGCGCGGCGGTCAGCACTTTCTTCGTCTCCTCTTGCAGCGCCTTGAAGACCGCCTCAAGTTGCTTCTCAAAGGCCGCCTTTGCCGTCGGCGCGTCAGGGACCGCAGCGGCTTTGGCAGGTGCGGGGACCTCGTCGAGGCCAAAACGCCGCAGGGTGTCCGGCGCCGCCAGCTCCGGCCCGGCGACCGCCTGCGTCACCTGCTGCAAGTCCCTGGAGACGGCCTCGAGCTCCTCTGGCGTCGCCGCTTCTGGCGTCTCGCCTACGGCGCCGCCGGCGACGAACAACGCCGCGGCGACCTCCATATCGGCGACAACGCCGGCAAGGATCTCCGCCGCGACTCGCTCACGCTCGGGGGTAGCCGCCTGGCCCTTGACCAGCGCCTCGTCGAACGCCGCGCGCCGCGAGCCGGCAACCTGGTGCTCGTAGCGCTCCGCCGCCCGCGCCAGCTGTTCGCTCGCGTAGAGAGCGTCATCCGTGCCCAGCGAACCGCGCAGCATGTCGAATGCTGCGGTCACGCCGCGCAAACCACCCGCCAAATCCGCCCTGAATTCGCCGTACCCCGTCATGGTTTTCTCCTTATCTTCAGTGAACAATGGACCGAAAGCAGAGAGCAACGCCTCGATATGATTGGGGGGACATCTCCTCCCAGCGGTCAAATCGCTCGGGGAGTCACACGCACGATGCCACAGTCGCAAACTATGGCGCCCTTGCCGCATTGATTTCATTGTATAAGCAAAACCCCTCGGCGTCAATGGGCCGAGGGGTCGAGCGAGAAAGTCTGCACCTCACTCCACCGTCACGCTCTTCGCCAGATTGCGCGGCTGATCCACATCCGCGCCGCGCCGCACGGCGATGGCATACGCCAGCCATTGCAGCGGGATCACGTTCAGCACGGGGCTGAGATACGGCGAGCTGACCGGCACTTCCAGCACATAATCGGCGCGCTCGTGAGCCAGGGTATCCCCCTGCTGCACCACGGCGATGACGACCCCATTCCGGGCGTGCACCTGCTCCATCTGACTGAGCATCTTGTCGTAGACGCCATCCCGCGGCGCCAGGGTCACCACCGGCATGAGCGAGTCAATCAGGGCGATGGGACCGTGTTTCATCTCACCGGCGGGATAGCCTTCAGCGTGAATGTAGGAAATCTCCTTGAGCTTGAGCGCGCCCTCCAGGGCGACGGGATAGTTGATGCCACGTCCAAGGTACAGGAAATGCTCACGCTTGTGGAAGATTTCGGCCAGCTGGTGATAGAGGGGAAGCTCCTCGGCCACTTGCCCCACGAGTTGCGGCAACCGGGCGAGATCATCCACCGCCCGCCGCAATGCCGGTCCGTCCATCACCCCGCGTTTCTCCGCCAGCGCCAACGCCAGCAGATAGAGATCCACCAGGCTGGTCGTGAACGCCTTGGTCGAGGCCACCCCGATTTCCGGCCCGGCCTGCATGAGGATGTAGCCGTTGGAACTGCGCTGCGCCTGGCTGCCCAGCACGTTGACGATAGACCAGAGCCGCGTCCCGCGCGCCTGCCCCTCCTCCATCGCTGCCAGCGTGTCCACCGTCTCCCCCGACTGCGTGATCGCCAGCACCACATCTTCCGGGCCGATCAGCGGGTCGCGGTAGCGGAACTCCGAGCCATAATCCACTTCCACAGGCAGGCGCGCCAGGTTTTCCAGGAGGAATTTCCCCACCAGTCCGGCGTGATACGAGGTGCCGCAGGCCACGATGGTCATCTTCCGCAAAGCGCGGGCCTCCGCTGCGGTGAGAGGCAGCGTATCCAGGTGTACCCGTCCCGCGTGGAAATCCGCCCGTCCACGGATCGTGTCGGTGATCGCGCGGGGCTGCTCGGCGATTTCCTTCTGCATGAAGTGACGGTACTGTCCCTTCTCGGCGGCGACCGGATCCCAGGAAATGACGTGAATGGTCGGCTCGAGGCGCCGTCCTTGCAGATCGAAGATCTCGACGCGCTCCGGCGTCAACGCCGCCAGCTGCCCGCTCTCCAGGAAGATCACGCGGCGGGTGTGTTCAAGGATGGCCGGAATGTCCGAGGCGACAAAGGCTTCGCCCTCCCCCAGGCCAATGACGATCCCGCCAGCGTTGCCCAGCCGGGCAGCTACCAACCGTCCCGGCTCGCGCGCGCTGAGAAAGACGAAAGCACTCGCACCCTCGATTTCCGGAAGCGCACGCTGCACAGCCGTGAGCAGCTCCCCATCCTGCAGCCCGGCATCCACCAGCTGCGCAATCACCTCCGTGTCCGTCTCGGAGGTGAAGATGACGCCCTGATCCTGCAGCTCCTGGCGCAAGAGGGCGTAGTTTTCGATAATGCCGTTGTGCACGACAGCCACGCGGCGATTCAATCCCAGGTGGGGATGCGCGTTTTGCTCGGTGACGCCGCCGTGCGTGGCCCAGCGCGTGTGCCCGATGGCGATGTGACCGCACAGCGGTTCAGCCTGCAGCCGCTCGACCAGCTGGGACAGTTTGCCGACCGCGCGCACGGTCTTGAGGTCTTGCTCTTCCGTCAACAGCGCCAATCCGGCAGAATCGTACCCCCGGTATTCCAGGCGCTTCAAACCGTTCACCACGACCGACGCCGCATCACGCGGCCCCACATATCCGACAATGCCACACATGGGGAAGGCCTCCTTTGGGGGAATAAAAGGCGTCAGCCGCAAGGCACGCGGATTCTCGCGTGACCCGCGCCTGCGTGATGGCCCTGTCGCACCGGCTGTCCCGGCTGTTGCCGGCCGGTTTTGGAGTGCGACTTTCACTTCGGGAGGGGAAAACGAGGGAAGGACCTTTCCCTGGCGGCATCCGCCGACGGCTCGATCAACCGCCACCTCGTCTTCCTGTCATCGGGTGACAGGAACTGGCGCTATTTTCCCCTGGACAAAATGGACGAGATCACCCCCCTTCGAAAATAGAGATCAGTGAGCCGTGAGGAGAGAGCTGTCGCAGCCTCCGCTCACGGGTCACGGCTCATAACTCACATCCTCTTGCTTGCATGGCGTGCGCCAGCCCATGGCGTCTCCACCTCCAGCATTATAACGGCGAACGCTCTGCCTGCAACCGGCGTTTCGGTCACCCCCCGCACTTCTCGCCGACCTCACGGCGCGCTTTGGAGCTGCCCATTACAGGTCTTCACGGCCTTGTCGAGCTCGGTCTGCGCGTCCGCCCCGCCAAGAGCCGTCCGCAGCATGTTGTAGATCGTCGTGCGGCAATCCTCATACCCCACGACCGGCGGCTCCACACCCGAATCGTACGTCATGAACTCCAGCGCCCTGGCATACATGGGATTCTTGCGGAGATATTCCTGCATCCCCTGGGCGGCGCTGCGACGGATGGGCAAATAGCCGGTGTGGCTCGCCCACCGCGCCTGCTGTTCCGGCTCGCTCAGCCACTTGAGGAAGATCCATGCCGCCAGCTGCTGCTCCGGCGCGCCGACAAAAATGGAATGGCTCGGCCCGTAGATATTCAGGCGCGGCTCCGCCGTGCTGTGCGGCAGCGGGCTGATGTTCCACGCGAAGTTGGCGCCCTTCTCCACCTCCTGGCGATAGTAATACAGCCCGGCGATGGTCCCCGTCGTGAAAAGCACCCGTCCCGCCCCAAAATCCGCCTGATCACCGTAGCGCTGTCGAGTCGGCGCGGCACAGCCCTGGGCCACCAATCCCTGCCAGAAAGTGAGCGTTTCCAGCCCCACCGCGTCGTTGAAGACAAAACCGGTCGCCTCCGCGTTGAGGAGCTCGCCGCCGCGACTGAAGACGAAAGCCGCAAAGCGGGAAGCGTCCACCGAATACTCGTAGCCGAGCGCCGCTCCCGGCCCTGCCTGCTTCGAGAACGGCTGCTGCACGGCCTGGCACGCCAGCTCCTCGAACGCTGCCCACGTCTCCGGCGGCCCGGCGGCCCCCAGCTCCTTGAGCCACTCCTCGTTGTAGAACAGCACTTCCATGGATTTCTGGAAAGGCCAACCGTAGCGTCCCCCGAATTGGGGCAGGACGTCCGCCTCCAGAGCCATGGGGAAGAAATCGGCCAGCTCTGCCTCGCGGTAACCCCAGACAGAATCGTGCGCATACGCGTCCAGCGCCACGAGCGCTCCCTGCGCAGCGTAGACCGCTGCCTGATTCGGGTAGGCGAGGGCCACCGCCGGCAGCTGCTGCCTGGAAATGCCCGCGAGGATCTTGTCGTACAGATCGGTGTACCCTCCCTGACTTTCCTCCACCACCGTGATCCGCTCCGGGTTGGCGCGGTTAAAGTCCTCGACCATGGCGGTGAGCAACTTCGCCGTCGCGCCGGTGAAAGGATGCCAGTAGGTGATGGTCTGTCCGCGCGGATCAAGCTCCTCGAACGCCGATTTTGGCGTCGGCGTTGGGGTGGGGGCGGACGTCGCCGTTGGCGCCGGCGTTGGCGTCGCGGTCGCCGTCGCGGTAGCGGTCGCCGTCGCCGTTGGGGGAGGGGGCAACGTCGTCGTCGGCGTGAAGGTCGCCGGCGCCGCAGTGGGACTGCACGCCGCGACCAGCGGTAACAGGATGAGCACGCTGAGGCTCCAGGCCAGCCAAACGCGAGTGTTCATGTCATTCCTCCTTCGAAAAATAGGCGAGTCAGCGAAAAAGCGAATAAAATACGTTCGCACGTGTCCACATTTCCATGTTCCCACATCTCCGCCGGCGAACTCCCCTCACGATTCCCAATCCACGAATTCCCAGTCCACGACGGCTATCGGCTTTCCCAACCGCGCGCCGAGTTCCTCCGCCGTGACCCCATCCAGCGTGCGCCCCTCCGGGCCGCGGAAAATCACCTCCGGCGCAACGATGACCTCGCCCGTAGCAGTTGCAGCGAGCGCGGCAAGAAGGTCGGCGCCGGCGAGCAGGCCGGTCACCGTCACCGTCTCACCGAAAGCAGCATTGGGCACCGCGAGCACCTCCGCCGGGATGCCGGTCTCGGCCTCAAAACGCCGCGCATACGCGCGCAGCAGCGGCGCGAAGAGCGTCCCGGTCACCCAGGTCTGGCGCTCGCCGCCAAGCGCCGCGATCCTGGCCTGCGTGGCAGGCCACCATTCCATGAACAGCCGCACCATCCCCACACCGTTTTCCACCAGCGCCGGCAGCAGATCGTCGTAAGCCGTCAGCGGCGGGACAGGCTCCCCGGCGCGCAGGTACCACTCATCCGACGGATAGACGAAGCCGATGCCCAACGTCTCGCGTAGCCGCGCCTGATGCGCCAGCGTCTGTTCCAACGTTGCCCTCGCCTCCGCATCGGTGAAGGGACGCAGCGTCGGCTTGTGCCAGCGCGTAAGGCCGACCGGCACTACACACAGCGAACGCACGCCCGGATACAGCGCCGCCAGATCCATGATGGTACGGTCAAGGCAGGCGCCATCGTTGCGACCGGGAAGGAGCACCGCTTGCGTGTGAACTTCGATGCCGGCGTCTACCAGGCGCCGGAGCTGCGCCATGATCTCACCCGCGCGCGGATTGTGCATCAGACTCACGCGCACGTCAGGGTCGGTCGCATGGACGGAGACGTAGAGCGGGCTGAGAGCCTGTTCCGCGATCCGCTCCCAATCCGCCGGGGAAAGATTAGTGAGGGAAATGTAATTGCCGTGCAAAAACGACAGCCGATAATCGTCGTCTTTCACATACAACGGCGGACGCAAGTCCGGCGCCATCTGCGCCACGAAACAAAAATCACAGGCGTTGCGGCAGACGTGCAACGGCCCATCGAAGAGCTCTTCGGCGAAGTCGAGTCCCAACGGCTCGCCATACCGACGCTGCGCCGGGAGGCGCTTCCGCTGCCCTTCACGCTCCACCAGAAAGCTGAGACGCGGCGCGGCGGCCACGATGGACACATCAATCACGTCCCGCAGCGGCATACCGTTGAGCGCCAGCAACACATCGCCGGGCATGATCCCTGCCCGCGCGGCGACGCTTTGGGGGTCCACTGCGGTGATCAACGCCGGGAAATAGGAGGTCATCTCTGTCCTGCTCGCCAAATTCTTATGGACTACGGATCACACATCACAGATTATAAAAGCACTTACCGCGAGCGCAACCGCTATTCAAAAAACCTCTTGCAGTTTTCATGGCCCATGGTAAGATATTCTCAGGTTTACGCCATGCTCCAAATTCTAACCGCAAGGGGCGCAAAGGAGACATCAGGTGCTGGCGTACATCATGTAAAAATGAAAATGTGAGGTAACTTTCAGCCTGGCGCCAGGCAGCTAGACGGCGATGGATGAACCTTTGTGACTTGTAGCTTTTGCCCCTCCCCCACGGCGCATGTGCCGTGGGGGAGGGGGAGAAAAAATAAGGGGGTTTTGCAGGCGGGCTACGCCCACCTGCAAAACCCCACAAAAAAAAGTTCCTTTTCCCCCGCGCCACGCGGGGGAAAAGGGCAGGGGATAGGGGGGAGGCAAAAATTGATTTTCAATCTTCTGCAGTTGCCAGGAAATCTTCCGTTCTTTAGTCAGTGGCTGAACAGTCACCATGTGAGCCATAATCCGTGAGCAGAGGCCGTGACGACTCTCTACTCACGGTTCACTGCTCTCTATTTTTAGAGGAGGTCCGCTGTGGCAGAAACGAACACTCAAACCAAAAAACGTCGGCTACGCTTCTGGGAGGCTTTCAAGAACTTCGCCTTGATCTTCTCCTTCCTCGTCAACCTGATCCTGGTCGTCGTCCTGCTGTTGCTCATCAGGCCCCTCTTCATGGTCAAAACCGAAATCGCGGAGCCGCTGCTCGGCAATCTCGACTCCGCCTTTGCGGCGTTGGGCGAGACCAACATCCAGACCACGGTCACCATCAACGACGCGCTGCCCGTCGCTTTCAACCTGCCCCTGCAGCAAAGCACTAACGTCGTGTTGACGGAGCCCGTGCCCTTGAGCGTGCCGACGACCTTCAGCCTGGGCAACCAGGGCACCATCTATGGGTGGGTGAGCCTCAACCTCCCCGCCGGCATGGTGTTGCCGGTAGCGCTCGACCTCAACGTGCCCGTGAACACGACAGTCCCCGTCGTCATGGAAGTGCCGGTGACAATCAAACTGGATGAGGCCGGCATGGGACCCGCCATCACACAGCTGCGCAGCGTCTTCAGCCCCATTCAGGCGACCTTGCAGCAAATTCCCAACTCTCCAGAAGAGATCCTCTCCCCCAAATGAGCGCACGTCCTATCTGCAACTACGAGGGCTCCCGCTACAGCACGGAGTTCTGGGACCGCTCACGCACCTACGAGGACGGCGCGGAGCGCGCTGCCTTGCGCGCGCTGCTTCCCCCTCAGGGACGCCGGCTGATCGAAATTGGCGCGGGGTTTGGACGCCTGGCAGATCTCTACCAGGGCTACGAGACCGTCGTGCTCTTTGACTACGCCAGCACCCAGTTAGAACAGGCGGTCGAGCGCCTTGGGGAGGCCGGTCCGTCGGGGACGCCCCGCTACGTGTACGTGATGGCCGATTTCTACAAGTTGCCCTTCGTGCCGGGCCTTTTCGACACCGTGACGATGATCCGCACCCTCCATCACGCCGTGGATGCCCCGGCCGTATTGGAAGGCGTGGCGCGCATCCTCGCTCCTCACGGCGCCTTCGTATTGGAATTCGCCAACAAGCACAACCTCAAGGCCCTGGCGCGCTATGGATTGCGCCGCCAGCGCTGGTCGCCCTTCGACCTGGAACCCGTGGAATTCGCGGCGCTCAACTTCGATTTCCATCCCCGCTGGATCTGGGAACAGCTGGCCCGCGTCGGCCTGCGGCGGGAAGCGGTGCGCACCGTTTCTCATTTCCGCATTGGAGCACTCAAGCGGCTGTTGCCTGCCACCTGGCTCGTGGCGTTGGATCGGCTCGTCCAGCCTACCGGGCGCTGGTGGCAATGGAGCCCCAGCGTCTTTGTCCGCGCGACGGCCGGCGATAAGAGCGCCGCCCCGGCCGGCGCCTTCTTCGCCTGCCCGGAATGCGGCGCGCTGCTAGGCGCCCCTTCACCGACGGCTTTCACCTGCGCGGGATGTGGTCGCGCCTGGAAACGCCAGGGCGCCATCTACAACTTCCGCGAAGCCGCATAGTCCCCGCGTATGGATGGACGACATAGATCGCGCCCGCGTTCACGACGTTCACGGCGAGCCCTGCGAAGCGCCTGCAGACCCCCCGGCAAGCGCGTAAGGTTGTCCATTCCCCAACCTGGCTTATAATCCCGCCTGATGGAACCGAGAAGTGCGCCCGAACACCTCAACCCCTGGATTGGCCCCTGGGAAGGGGGCTGGTTTCTCATTCCGCTCGCTGCGGTCCTCGGCGGTGCCTGGACCGCAGCCCGGCCCCTGAACGCGGAAACGCTGCCGCAACTGGCGCTCGCCGGCGGCGTCGCCCTCATCGCCTGGGCGCCGCTGTGGCGCGCGCTCACCTACACCAATTGGAAGGCGCCGCTCCATACCTGGCGCGATTGGGACGCGCGCGCGCCGGTACCGGCCCTGCCTTTTGCCCAACCGGGCGCGCCCGGCGCGACGCTCACTCGCGCCCTGGAACATGCCCGCGCGTGGTGGCTGGCGCAAGGACGCGCCGCCCTCGCGTCGCCGCTCGGCTCGGCGCTGCTGGCATGGGTCGCCGGCGTGCTGCTGAGCCTGCCCCTGGGACGCAGCGCGCTGCTGTTGACGCTGTTGCACTGCGCCTGGGCGCAGCTGCTGACGCTGTGGAGCGAGGGATGCGGACGCCCCGGCCCTTTGGGTGAAGCGGTCGCGCTCGGCGGATTGCCCTGGCTCCTCGGCGCGACATTGGGCCAGGGTTCCCTGCCTGTGGGCAGCGCTCTCGCCGTGATCGCGCTGCTCGGCCTCTACGCCATCCCCGGCGTGCCGGCATTCCTCGGCCCGCTGCTGGCGGCGGGATACGTGCTCTGGCAGGGACAGCCCCTGGCGACGGGGGTGCTCCTGCTGCTGGCACTCCCCGGCCTGCTCCTGCTCACGCAGCGGCTACCTGCCCCGCACTACCGCCGCGCCATCGCTTTTTGGCTCATGGCCATGCTCCTCCTGATGGGATGGGTGCTGTGAGATGAAGTGGCTGGCTCTGGTCGCCGGGTTGCTAGTGCTGGCGGCGTTGCTCTACTGGCAGCTGATCATCGCCGAAGGGGCCTATCTGGGGCGGCGGACAGTCGCCTTCCTCTACAACCTCTCGGCGCGAGCCTATGACCGCATCAAGCAATACGATCCCGGTTACGAACAATGGTTCCTCGGCCTGCCCTTGAGCCGCGCCATGCAGCTGCACCCCGATCCGTTGCTCCTGGACGTGGCAGCCGGCACGGGACGCCTGGCGCGCACGCTGTTCCGGCAGGCTGGATTCCACGGGCGGATGATCTTGCTGGACGCAGCGCGCGACATGCTCAGCGAAGCCGTCCGCACCACCCGGCCATGGGCCGCGCAGCTCACTTTTATCTGGCAGAATGCCGCCCACTTGCCCTTTCCCGATGCCACATTCGATGGGGTCAGCTGCCTGGAGGCGCTGGAATTCATGCCCGATCCCGACGCCGTCCTGCGTGAGATGCTGCGGGTGCTCCGGCCGGGCGGCTTGTTGCTGACGACCAACCGCATCGGCAAGCTGGCGCGGCTGTTGCCGGGGCGCACCTGCACGCCGGAGGCCTTCGAAGAGCGATTGCACTCCCTGGGGCTGGAAATGGTGCGCACCCAGACCTGGCAGGAGGACTACGACCTGATTTGGGCAGTCAAGCCCGGCGTCATGACGCCGATCCCGCCGCGCACGCTGGAGACACTGCTCCGTTGCCCGCGTTGCGGCGCCGCCATGCACCAGGAGGAGCGGGCCTTCGTCTGTGAGAATGCCCATCGCGCTCCTCTCGCCGCCGATGGCGTCATCGAACTCGCGCGTGTGTGAGACTGGATGCTGGAAGCTGGCGGCTGGGAGCTGGATGCTGGTTTCCCTTTACCTTCTGCTGAGGAGTCTTTATGGACACAAACGGCATTCTCGCCGCAGTAGCGGTAGACCTCCAATTGGCGCTGGAACGGGTGCGCGCCGCCGCGACGCTGTTGGACGAGGGGAACACCATCCCTTTCATCGCCCGTTACCGCAAAGAAGTCACCCTGTCGCTGGATGAGGAACAGCTCCGCCAGGTCGCCGAACGGCTTGGCTATCGCCGCAACCTGGAAGAGCGCCGCGAGACGATCCTCCGCACGCTAGAGGAGCAGGGCGTGCTCACCCCCGAGCTGCAGAGCGAAGTCGCCGCCGCCGATACGCTGCAACGCCTGGAGGACCTCTATCGCCCGTACAAGCCCAGGCGCCGCACGCGCGCCACAGCAGCTCGCGAAAAAGGGCTTCAGCCGCTGGCCGATTTGATCCTGGCACAGCCCCTCGCAGGGGAACGCGAGACCCTCGCCGCGCCCTTCATCAACGAGCAAGTCCCCACGGTCGAAGAGGCCTATGCCGGCGCGCGGGACATCGTCGCCGAGACGATCGCCGATGCGCCGGAGGTGCGGGGCGCACTCCGCGACCTGGCGCAACGGCGCGGGGTCCTCACCACCGCCGTCGCTGATGAGGCAAAGGATCCTGAGGGGGTCTATCGCATGTACTACGCCTTCTTCGCGGATGTGCGTAACCTGCGTCCCCACCAGATTCTGGCGTTGAACCGGGGAGAGCGCGAGGAAGTCCTCAAACTCAGCCTGGAGCTCCCCCCCGCCGAAAGCCTGGGCATTCTGGCGCGCCATTTTCCTGCCGACCCGGCGTCCCCGCTGAGCGAGGAGCTGCGCCTGGCCCGCGAGGACGCCTTCACGCGGCTGCTGTTCCCGGCCGTGGAGCGCGACACCCGCCGCGCCCTCACCGAGGTCGCCGACGCCCATGCGATCGGCGTCTTCGCCACCAATTTGCGCTCGCTGCTCCTGCAACCGCCCCTCCGCGGCCAGGTCGTCCTGGGCATTGATCCGGGCATTCGCACCGGCTGCAAGGTCGCCGTCGTGGACGCCACCGGCAAGGTGCTCGCCACCGACACTATCTATCCCGACCGGCATCGTGGCGAGGCGGAGGCCATACTGCGCCGCCTGGTGCAGCACCATCACGTCACCGTCATTGCCATCGGGAATGGCACCGCCGGCCGTGAGACCGAAGCGCTGGTCGCCGGGCTGATCGGCGCGGGACTGCCGGTCAACTACACCATCGTCAATGAGGCCGGCGCTTCCGTGTATTCCGCCTCCAAACTGGCGCGGCAGGAGCTGCCGGACCTGGATGTCTCACTGCGCGGCGCGGTCTCCATCGCCCGGCGGCTTCAGGATCCGCTGGCCGAACTGGTGAAAATCGAACCCAAGGCCATCGGCGTAGGGCTGTATCAGCACGACGTGGATCAGAAAGCCCTGTCGGAGGCGCTCGATACCGTCATCGAATCGGCGGTCAACAGCGTGGGCGTGGATTTGAACACGGCCTCGCCGGCGCTGCTGGAGCACGTCTCCGGCATCGGCCCCAAAATGGCGCAGGCCATCGTGGCGTACCGGGACGCGCAGGGGCCGTTCCGCTCGCGTGAGGCGCTGCGCCAGGTCAACGGCCTGGGCCCCAAGACTTTCGAGCAGGCGGCGGGCTTCCTGCGCCTGCCCGATGGAGAATCGCCGCTGGACAATACGCCGATTCACCCCGAAAGCTACGCCGTCGCGCACAAGGTGCTCGATCTGCTGGGCCTGCCGCTGGGACATCCCCATCTGCCGCAGGCGTTGCAGAACCTGCGCCGCGAATGGGATCTCGAAGTCCTGGCGCAGGACTTGGAAACGGGGAAACCGACGCTCGAGGACATCCTCGACGCGCTGGCGCGCCCCGGCCGCGATCCCCGCGACGAGCTGGAAGGCCCCATCCTGCGCGGGGACGTGCTGCACATCGAAGACCTGCATGAGGGGATGCGGCTCAGGGGGACGGTGCGCAATGTTGTGGATTTCGGCGCCTTCGTGGACATTGGGGTCAAACGCGACGGGCTGATCCACATCAGCCGCATGGGCAGCGGCTACGTGCGCAATCCCCACGAAAAAGTCGCCGTCGGCGACGTGATCGAGGTTGAGGTCGTGGAGGTAGATCTGCAGCGCGGGCGCATCAGTCTCGCGCTGGTGGAATAAGGCGGGCGGCGGGTTACGCGCCGGGTGCCGCGCCGAGGGCCTGCCTCACTTCTGGCGGGATTTGAGGATCTGCGCCGCGCCCCGGAAGCGGGCGGGATCGGCGATTTGCTTGCGCGCCGGGCGCTCCAGCTCGGACACAATGAGGGTGCGCAGCCGGGTGAGCGATTCCGGCGTGATCGGATCGGCACGCAGCGCCAGTCCCAGGGCATAGTTGGAAGCGCCCAACGCCCAATCCCACTCGCGGCGCAGCGAATCGGCCTTCACATCGTAAGCGCGCTTGTCCCAGGCCTTGGCGGATTGTTGAGCGTCGTCGTAGACCTCACGCAACGCCGTCCCCGTCACCGCCAGGAGATCGTGCGCCAGCGCCTGTTCGTCTTGCTTCAACGTCGCGGGCAGATGCACCAGCAGCAGCTCAGCCACCACCCGCAATTGGCGATTTCGCTCGAGTATCGTCATAGAGTTCACCAGGATCGGGAATTGGGAAACAATGACAGCGCCAAACCTACCACAGCCCGGTCGGAAGTCAACCCGCACGCGCTGGCTCGCGCGCGGGGCCATTCTGGCCGTGCTGCTCTGGAATCTTTCCGCAGCGCTCCCCTTTATCGCGTATCCTGAGGTCTACGCTGGCGCCTTCGAACTTTCGGGAACGGTGGGCGCGGTGCTCACCCGTAGCATCGGCGTGCTATTTCTCATGTGGGTCATCCCTTACCTGCCGGCGGCGCTCGATCCGGTGCGCTATCGTGTCTGCCTGGCCGTCATCCTCGTCCAACAGGGGATCGGGTTGACCGCCGAGAGCTGGATGGCGCTGACCCTGCCGGCGGGACACGCCAGCTTGCGCGCCACGGGCCTGCGCTTCATCGCCTTCGATGCTGCGGGACTGGTGTTGCTCACGGCGGCATGGCGGCTCACTCGTCCCGCCGCGCGGGATGGCGCGAAAGACAGATCGGCGGCGGAATCTTGAGATAGATGGGCAGGAAGTTCTCCTCCCGCCGCCGCAGCCGCCGGATGTTGGGACGCAAGGCCCAAAGCGTGAGCGCCATCGCCGGCAAGGCGAAGCCCACCACCACGGCCGGCATTTTCAAGACGCCGAACAGGATGGGCAACGACAGGGCGACAGAAATCGAGGCCACCGAAGCGTGCCCGACCAGGAGTCCCATCCCCACCGCCAGCCCCACCAGGATCGGCAAAGCCGGGGACCACAACGCCGCCGCAACACCGACGCTGGTTGACGTCCCGGCCCCGCCGCGAAAGCCCAGGAAGCACGAGTAATTGTGTCCCACCACGGCGAGGACGCCGGCAAGCGCCAGCCCCCAGTCGTTGACGTGTAACGCCTGCGCCAGCCAGATGGCGGCGGCGCCCTTGAGGCCATCACTTATCATGGTGAGCGCTGCCGGGATGAGGCCCGCCGTCCGCCAGACATTCGTCCCGCCGGTGCGCCCCGTCCCATGATGACGGACGTCAATCCGCCGGAAAGCCCATCCCCAGAGCAACCCCGCCGGCAGCGATCCCAGCAAGTACCCGCCAAGTGCCGCAACGATCATCTTCACCTCGTGTCCTCCTCCTTCGAACCGGGCAGCCGGACATTATCCAACAGCTCCTTCGCCTGTCCCTGCAACCGCGAAAGGCCGCCGCGCAAAGCCGGTCTCTCAGAGATCACAAAACCGGCTTCCGCACAGTACGCCACGCCGATGGACCCCGGTCCCGCGTGCACGCCCAACGCCACGGGCACCCGCGTGAGATATGTCTCCACACAGTTGACGGCGGCCTTGAGCTGAGACAGCAATTCCTGAGCTTCCTCCTCGACTTCAGCGAAGTGAACGGCGACCCGCGCCGGAGAATCGCCCACCTGCGCCTTCACCCGCTCCACGAGCTGGCTCAATCCCCGCCCGCGTCGCCGCACCTGTCCGAGCAGGCCCACTTTGTTGTCGCCCACACGGACGAGGGGCTGAATGTTCAAGAGGCCGCTCACCAATCGCGCCGCGCTGGCCAGACGCCCGCCACGAATGACATAGTTGACATTCTCCAGCAGCGCGATCAGCTCCACTTTGGGCACCAAGGCGCGGGCCCGCGCGACGACGTCCGCAAGCGGCGCCCCCTCCACAGCCGCGCGGGCGGCTTCCAGAACCACAAAACCCTCTGCCATGGCCGTGGTGGCCGTGTCTATCACCGTGACGGGGATGGGGCTGGATTGGGCCGCCAGTTCTGCTACATCGCAGGTGGCGCTCTGCGTTCCAGCCAGATGAATGGAGACGATGGCTTTGGCTCTGGCCGCCACACGTCGGTAGACCTCCAGGAAAACGCTGGCGGAAGGCACACTCGTCCCGACATCGGGCTCCGCTTGCGCGCGGGCCAGCCTGAAGAATTCCGCCGGCGTAATGTCCACACCATCGAGAAACGATCGGGGCCCCACCTGCACCCAGTAGGGGACCACTTCGATGGCGTACTCCTGCAACAAAGATTCCGGCAAACCTGCGGCAGAATCTGTCACAATGGCGACAGGATCCAAGTTCTCCATACAGCACCTCCGATTTGGCAAATGGCCAATTTCTGATAGGATAAGCACCGTGAGTGTACCCGCAACAGGGGTTCCGACAAGTCAAGCCCCTGAGATTCCTGTGAAAGGAGCAACGCGATGGCTCGCACAGCCGTATTTGCCGGGTTGGTTTCCGATGAATTCGGGCAAGCCGTCAACGTCGGCTTCCTGGGTGATGAAGCCTACTACATCGTCAACGACGCCGGCTTTGAGCGTCACATTCTCGCCGAAATTGTGGATCGGCAGGTGCTGCGGCAGTTGAGTGAACAGGTGCTGGCCCAACGGGACCTGGTCGTCGAAGGGACGCTGAAATTCCTGGGACAGGAAGACCTGTTTGCCAAGGCCATGGTCGAAGCCTCCCTGGACAAAATGGATGAAAATATCGAGCAGCTCCTTCAGACAGGGCTGCCAGAAGAGGCGCGAGTCTGGTTGGGATTGATGGGGTTTCACATTGTGATCAATTATCATGGGGACATCCTCGCTCTCGATTTTCCGAGCGAGACGGACACCGACGAATAGTCGCCGGGGCGCAAGGACTCCTTCCTTAAAACAACCCTCCCCGCTTGGCTTAAGCGGGGAGGGTGTGTGGACCTGAAGGGATTCGAACCCTTGACCTCCTCAATGCCATTGAGGCGCGCTCCCAACTGCGCCACAGGCCCAACAGCGATTCGATTGTTGCGGGCGCAAGCCCCGCTATGGAGATGAGGGGATTCGAACCCCTGGCCTCTACAGTGCGATTGTAGCGCTCTCCCAGCTGAGCTACATCCCCTGGCGTTTGCAAGCAAGATTATACCACAATCGTTTGAGGTGACAAGCTCACAATTCCTCGCCGAAGCGCCCGCGAAAACGCAGGAAGAAAGCGTAGCCCGCGACCAGGATCAGCAACGCCGTCACCGCCGTGCGCACCAGAAAATCCCACGTCGTCAGCCGTCCATAGTAGACCAGATCCTGGTACGTGTTGATGATCGAGGCCATGGGATTCAGCCAGAACAACAACCGCCGCGGCGAGAACTGCAGCCCCAGCAGCGTCGCCGAATCCGTCACCTGTTGCACGGAATACCAGATCGGTGTGAGAAAAAACCACGCCAGGATCGCCACATCCATGACCATGTGCGTGTCGCGGTAGAAGACTTCCAGCGTGGACAGGAAGAGCACGATGCCGATGGTGAAACACGTCTGCACCAGGATCGGCAAGGGCAACAACAGGACCCACGCGCTGAGCGGCACCCCCGAAATCCACGCCAGCAGGAACAGCACGGGCAGGCTGATGAGGAAGTTCACCAGGCCCGAAAGCACCGTCGCAATGGGCAGAATCTCGCGGGGAAAATACACCTTCTTGATCAAATGGCTGTTACCGGTAATGCTGAACAATCCACCCATCACCGCCGCGGAGAAGTAATTCCACGGCAACAGGCCGCTCAACACAAAGATGTGGAAATCCCGCATGGGCGAGCGCTGCATCACATTGAAGACGAAGGTAAACACCAGCATCATCAACAGGGGATTGAGCCACGACCAGAGCACGCCCAGAATCGAATTCTTGTAGCGCACCTTCAGATCGCGCAGTACCAGGTTGTAGACAAGCTCACGATACTGCCAGAGTTCCTTGAGCGCTTTAATCATCGTCCTGCCTCTGCTCCGTCATCTGCAACTCCACTTTGCGCAGCCGATAGAGTGCCTCCTCCATGATTTTGCGATTCGCGGCGACCAGATCGGCCAGCAGCCCGATCAGCCAGATCTGAAAGCCCACGATGAGCAGCACTGCCATCAAAATGAGGGATTGCACGTGTCCCGCGCTGCCGCCGCTGAAGTAAAAGTAGAGAAAGCGTATCCCCAAGACCAATCCCAGCAGGAAACACACCGTCCCCGTCCACAAAAACACCCGCAAGGGACGATACATGGTGTAAGCGCGCAAAATGGTGACGGTGGAATGGGCAAGAAAGTGGGGCAGGCTCTTCATCAGGCGCGAGGGGCGGGTCACCGGGTTGACGTGGATGGGGACGTACACCACCGCCAACCGCTCGGCCCCTGCCTGAATGAGCGTCTCCAGCGTGTAAGAATACTCGCCGAGCACGAGCAGGCGCAACGCCGCTTCCCGGCTCAACGCGCGGAAACCGCTCGTCGCGTCGTGGACCGGCGTTCCCGAAGCCCGACCGACGACCCAACTGCCCACCTGCTGCAGCCAGCGCTTGAAGGGGGAAAAGTAGGGATGCTGCGCCAGCTGCCGATCCCCAATGGCGATGTCCGCCCGCCCTTCCAGAACCGGCTGCGCCAACAAGGGGATGTCCGCCGCCTGATATTGATTGTCCGCATCCGTGTTGATGATGACGTCGGCGCCGGCCGCCAGCGCCGCCTCCAGCCCACTGAGGAACGCTTTCGCCAGGCCCCGGTTGCGCGTGTGGCGCACGAGGTGCTGGACGCCCAACGCGCGAGCCACCTCCGCGGTCCCATCGCTGCTGCCATCATCCACCACCAGGTACTCGACCATATCCGCGCCGGGAATCTCGCGCGGCAAGGCCCTCACCGTTTCCGGCAAGGCTTCCCGCTCATTGTAGCAGGGGATCTGAATGATGACCTTGATCGGCTTCTTGTCCACGGGGAGCATTATAACATCGGGGAACAGGATGACAAAGCCGGGCGCGGTTGTTGGAGGCGGCTTTACGATTATAATGGCGCCATAGTCCAAAACGCGCCGAACGCCGATCAAGCGCTGATAAAAAATATCCCGATGAGATTTGAGGACGATGTATGAAGCGTAGCCACCGCCTGCTGCTGGGCGTGATCCTGCTGGTCGCCTTCGCGCTACGCCTGACGCGCCTGGGCGACCAGAATATCTGGTGGGATGAAGGCCTCTCCGTCGTCGCCTCGCGGATGTCCTTTACCGGCGCCACGCTGTGGACCGCCAGCGACGTGCATCCGCCGCTGTACTTCTGGCTGCTATGGACGTGGGCGCGGGTCAGCGGCGAGACCGAGTTTGCGCTGCGCTTCATCACCGCACTGGAAGCCTTCCTCACCTTGCCAGTCGTCTATGCCCTCGCGCGGCGCCTTTCCCGTTCCCCCGCCGTCGGCGCCGGCGCCATGGCGCTGCTGGCGCTCTCGCGCTTCCACATCTGGTGGTCGCAGGAGATGCGGATGTACGCGCTCGCGGGGTTGGGCGCTATGCTCTCGCTCTACTTCACTGTCCGCCTCGCCGAAGGAGAGCTCACGCGCCGCACCATCGGCGGCTGGATTCTGACGACGGCGGGCGCCATGCTGACCGTTTACTCCTCCATCGTCCTTGTGCCGATCGAGAATCTCACGTTGCTCCTCGCCGGCTGGCGCCGCCAGGATCGCTGGCGCTTCTGGGGACGCTGGATCGCCATTCAAGCGGGCGTGCTCCCCTTCCTCCTGCCGTGGATGGCGCTGGCGTTGCCCCGCATGCGTTCCTGGTCCGTGGTCAAAGAACCCGCGTCGCTGAGCTTCGTCATGGAGCTCAACGCCGTGCTGGTGACGCTGGGGATCTCTACCGACGTGGGACGCTATCGCACGCCGGCGCTGCTCGTCGTCGGCGCGCTGCTGGTGGGCGTGATCTTGCTCCTGCGCCAGGAGCAGGGTCCCGCTCGCGCGCGGCTGACATGGGGACTCGCCCTGCTCGGCGGCAGCGTGCTGTTCATGCCGCTCATCATCTGGGCGCTGTCGCAGCCCCGCGCCCTCTTTTACAATCCCCGCGTCGAAGCGCGCTACCTGCTGCCGCTCGCCCCCGCGTTCTACGTGCTCCTGGCCTGGGCGCTGGCCGGTTGGCTGCGGCCTCGCCGCCTGCGTCGGGTGGGCGTGCTGCTCAGTATGGGGATCGCCGGCATGATGCTGTGGACGTTGCCGCAACATTTCGCGCCGCGCTATCTGCGCGACACCGACCTCACCCTCAGCCGCATCATCTGGACCCACGCACGGCCCGGCGACGCGCTGGCGCTGGTCTCAGGGGACCGTTATCCCCTCTTCACCCTGAGCTACGACCGCGCCCCCGCGCCGGAAAACCGTCCGCCGATCACCCGGGTGCCGCAAAGCTCGCCGCCGCTCACCGAGGCTGCCGCCGCCGCAGAACTGGGCGCGCTCGCGGCGAACCATCCCCGCATCTGGCTGGTGCAGCTCGAACGCGGGCTGGAGGATCCCGAAGGCTACGCCGAGGCGTGGCTCATGGCGCATTCCAGGCGCGTTCTGCATTACGATTTCGGCTACAATGCGCTCAGCCTTTTCAGCGCGGCGGAGGAAGACCCACTGACGCCGCTGTGGAACACGCCGCCCCAATATCCCCTGGAGCACGACCTGGGAACGGACGCGCGGCTCCTCGGCTATGATCTGCCCACCACGGAGTTCCGGCCGCTGGATGAAGTACGCCTGGGGTTGTATCTGCAGGCGGAGCAGCCGATCACGCTCGCCGTGACCCTGCGCGGCGCCGATGGCCTGATCGTCGGGCCGACGAACGTCAGCGTCGCGCCCACGCCTGCCGGGGCTGCCCGCTATGGCCAGGCCCGTTTCACCATCCAGCCGCTCCTCCCCGCGCAGCGCTATACTTTCGAGCTTCGGGTGCCGGCCGGGGAAACGCTGGAGCTGGGGGCGATAAAAGTCACGCACACGCAGAGCGCTGCCGACCCCGCCCGCATTCCCCAGCCGCTAGAGGCCGCCGTCGGCGAAGCGACGCTGCTCGGCTATGAGCTGCGCGGCGTGCGGCGGGGGGAGCCGCCAACCGCGCGGCCGGGGACGACGCTGGAACTGACGCTCTATTGGGAAGCCACGGCGCCCATCACCCAGAGCTACACAGTCTTCACGCATCTGCTCGGCGCGGCGTACAATCCCGTCACCCAGGGACCGCTCTGGGCGCAGGACGATCAGATCCCGCTGGAGGGCGCTTATCCTACCTGCACCTGGCTACCGAACCTGCCCTTCGCGGATACCTACACACTGGACATTCCGCCAGAGACGCCGCCGGGCGACTACCAGCTCCTCACGGGGATGTATCACACGGAAAACGGCGTGCGGGTCCCGGTCTCCGGCGCGGGAGCGGATCCCGCCATGGGCAACGTGCTGCTCACCGTCATCCGTATCGCGCCGTAGGGTACAAACACACCGGCTGGGGACGAAAAATCCCCAGCCGGGTAGGACGTGATGGGCAGGCCCGCCGCGGGCCTCATTCCGAGGCCGGCTCGGAATCTTCCTCCGTCGGTTCCTCTGGCTCTGCCGAGAGCACCTCGACCTCCGTGAGGGGGAAGCGATAATGCTTGCGCTCGCGGCGCGGGCCGTCGGGCGGGATTTCCACAATCAACTCCGCTTTGAGCGCGTCCCAATCAATCACCCGCCCGATGCCCTCGGAAGTGTGCACGCGCGTTTTGCGCTTGGGAAAATCCTTAGCGGAATCCAGATAGACCTGGTGCTCATAGGCCAGGCAGCAGCGCAGGCGCCCGCACATGCCGGTGATGTCGGTCGGGGCCATGGAAATGGATTGATCCTTCGCCATGCGAATCGAGACGGTGTGAAAATCAGAAAGAAAACGCGCACAGCAACGCGGTTCGCCGCAGACGCCGTATCCCCCCAGCATCTTGGCATGATCCCGCGGGCCGACGACGCGCAGATCCACATGACAGCGCAGCCGGGGCGCCAGACGCCGCCGCAGCGCATTCTGGTCATTGCCCGAAAGAGTCCCCACGCAGAAAACGACGGCTTTCTCGCCGTCGAGGGTGAATTCGACCTGCACCGCCTTGATCTCTTTGAGCCCCAACGCCTTGATCTCTTCGGCGACGGCCTCCACCGCCCGTTCCCCGCGCTCGCGCAGGTGCTGGTGCCGCGCCATGTCCAGAGCGCTGGCGCGACGCACGATCGGGCGCAACGTCTCCTCGCCGCAAGTCGCGCATGTCGGCGGCAGGTTCACCGTCACCACTTGCCCCACCTGTAAGCCGTGCGTCGTCTCCACGACCACCCACTCGCGCGCCTGGAGGGCGAGCTCTGGGGCGGCCAGGAAGTAGTAGATTTTGCCCACCGGCTGAAAACGCACGGCGACGACGGTCCCCCCCACCACGGCTCCCGCCGGGGCGCCTTCAGCCTCCAATTTTATGTTTTCCATACGTTTACGTTAAAACTCCGTGTTCGCCGCGGCGAAAGTTATCTGCACCACCGGCCACTCTCTTATTTCGGATAGATGCGACGTTCTTCGACTATACTGCACAACCTGCATAAAGCAACCGAACTTTGTCAGGAATCGTCTTTTTTATCCCTGGCCTTCAGGCCGCCTTCCTGCGCCAGGTGGCCAAATGCGATAGCCCAAGAATTCACTTGACGCTGCGGGGATTCGGCTACAATGGAACCCATGCAACACGTTTTCTGGGTCATCGAAGGCCTGCTGGCCGGGCGTCCCGGTCCTACCGCAGCGCCCTGGAATCCCGCCGAACTGTACGCCGCCGGGATCCGGGCGCTCGTCTCTCTCGCCGAGGATGACCTGCCCGAGGACCTTTCATCGCAGGGATTCGTCCACTACCGTGCGAAGTTCCCCTCGATCGTGCTGAGTTCACGGAGCCTGCAGCGGGCCTTCATCTACGAGGCGCTGAAAGTGTGGGCCTTCATTGACCTTCAGCTGCGCGCGGGGAATCCCACCCTGGTCCATTGCTATATGGGGCAGGATCGCACAGGCGCGATTCTCGCTGGCTACCTGGTCATCTACAGGAACATGACGCCCGACGAGGCCATCGCCCGCGTGCGCAGCGTCCGCCCTACCGCCATGGCAGCCGAAGGCTACGAGGCAGCCGTGCGCTTATTGGAGCCAGGGGTCCTGCCCGATCCCCGCACGCTGTTGTAAGATGCGAGGCGTAGGGCGTGAAACGTGGATGAGCCGGGGGCCGTGCGCCGTTCGGACATTCTTTCGCTCACCCCTCATCGCCTCCACCCACGGTTTTGGTTAGCAGGGTTGGAATACCCGTTCCGTCGTAAAATCCTCTAGCGTTTCACCCGGCCCCCCGGAAACAGACGCGGGATCTCGATCGCCATGCAGCGATCCTGCACAAAGGGAATCCCCGCGGCTTCTGCCAGCGCTCGCGCCGTCTCGTTCACGATTCCCAACTGCAGCCAGATCAACGCCACATCACCACGAGCCGTGTGCCGCGCGAGCGCTTCCTCCACGACCGGCAGGGCGTCCTCCGAGGGACGGAACACCTCCACAATGTCAATGGACTCCGGGATGTCCAGGAGGCTGCGGTAACACCGCCGCTCCAGAATCGTCTCGGCGTGCGGATTCACCGGAATCACCTCGAAGCCTTCGGTGAGCAGATAGGCCGGCACGCGATGAGCGGCCTTGGTGGGATTGGTGGACATCCCCACCACAGCGACCGTGTTCAACCGTTCCAACAACGCTTTCAGTTCTGTGTCGTTCAACATCGTTTCCTCCCGCGAGTCTGTGAGATGTGAACCGTGAGTTTCAAGTCGTTTCAAAAGGGAACTTCATCACTGTTCACCACTCACGACGTCCTGCTCCCTAAACAGTATAACCCGAATCACGCTCCCTTCAACTCTGTTGACAATCCGGCGGGCTGGACTACAGTTTGGCTGGGGATGGAATTCCCCGCCTGACGCGAGCCAACCGCGCTGAAGCGCATTGTTGGGGGAGCTCGCTTCAGCGAACTTGACCTGCCAGACCCGGAATTCATTCCGGGGCGGCCTGAAGTTCGCGGTACTCGCCTATTTTCTGAAGGAGAACCCTACCATGACCCAATCTGCTGTGCTTTCACGCTGTGAAGTCCCCGAAAAGTACACCTGGAACGCCCCCAGCGTCTTCCCCTCCCGCGAGGCCTGGGAGGCCGAATTCACCGCCGCGCTGGCAAACGTTCCCGCCTTTGGCACTTTCCAAGGCCGGCTCGCCGCAGGGCCGGCAGTGCTCCTCGAGGCCATGACCGCCTTCGAGGAGCTGTTGCGCCGCGTGGGAAAGCTCTACCTCTACGCGACGATGGAACACGCCGTGGACATGAACGATCCCTGGGCCGCGGCCGCTGAGAGCCGCGCTCAAGGCCTGATGGGACACACGATGGCGACGACGGCGTTCCTCAACCCCGAGCTGCTGGCCATCGGCGAAGCGACGCTGCAGAGCTGGCTGGAGCAGGAACCCCGTCTGGCGTTCATGGAGCACTACCTCCACGACCTGTTCCGGCAGCAGGCGCACGTGCGCTCCACCGAGGTAGAAGCGCTGCTGGGCATGTTGCTGGATCCCTTCAGTGGCGCGGAGACCACCGCCGGCATGTTGACCAACGCCGATTTCAAGTTCGAGCCGGCGCTGGCCAGCGACGGCACGCAGCTCCCCGTGACCCAGGGGACGTTGGAGAAAATCCTCCACGGCCCGGACCGGGAGGCCCGTCGCACCGCCTGGGAACACAGCACCGACCTGCACCTGGCGTACAAAAACACGCTCGCCGCGTGCCTCGTCACCTCACTGAAGCAAAATGCCTTCATGATGCGCGCGCGCAATTACGAATCCACCCTGCAGGCAGCGCTCTTTTCCCAAGACATCCCCGAAACCGTCTTCCACAATCTCATCGAGACCTTCCGCAAGCATCTTCCCACGTGGCACCGCTACTGGGCGCTCCGCCGCAAAGCGCTCGGCGTGGAGACGTTACATCCCTACGACATCTGGGCGCCGCTGCAGAAGACCCCGCTACCCTCCATCCCCTACGAACAGGCCGTGCAGTGGATTTGCGAAGGCCTCGCGCCGATGGGCCCGGAGTATGTGGAGACGGTGCGTCGCGGCTGTACCCAGGAACGCTGGGTGGACGTGCTCCCCAACCAGGGCAAGCGCGCCGGCGCCTTTTCCGCCGGCTGGCCCGGAACCTATCCCTTCATCATGATGAGCTACAATCACGACGTCTTCAGCCTGAGCACGCTGGCCCACGAATTGGGGCACTCCATGCACTCCTATCTCACCTGGAAAACGCAGCCCCTCATCTATTCGCAATACTCGATGTTTGTGGCAGAGGTGGCCTCCAACTTCCATCAGGCGCTCGTGCGGGATTATCTGCTGCGCACGCAGTCCGACCCCGCTTTCCAGATCGGGCTCATCGAGGAGGCGCTGTCCAACTTCCACCGCTACTTCTTCATCATGCCCACGCTGGCGCGCTTCGAGCTGGAGACGCATCAGCGGGTGGAGCGCGGCCAGGGCCTCACGGCCGATGACATGATCGCGCTGATGGCAGATCTCTTCGCCGAAGGCTACGGCGACGAGATGCACGTAGACCGCGACCGGGTAGGCATCACCTGGGCGACGTTTGGGCATCTCTATGTGGACTATTACGTCTTCCAATACGCCACCGGCATCTCCGGCGCGTATGCCCTGTCGCGCCGCGTGCTGGAGGAAGGGGCGCCCGCCGTCGAGCGGTACACGCAATTCCTCAAGAGCGGCAGCGCGCTCTATCCCCTCGACGCGCTGAAGCTGGCGGGAGTGGATCTCACCACACCGGAAGCGGTCGAGGTCACCTTCGGCATTCTGGCGGAGATGGTGACGCGGCTGGAGCAGCTCCTGGGGTGATTCCGCAGCTCTAAAAACACGGGGGACGCGCGGCAGATGAATGAGGCCGGCGTCCTCCGTGTTCCTGTGTGAAAATCATGACGACAGAACTGACGCTACTCTCGTGGAACGTCAACGGCCTGCGAGCGGCCGTGCGCAAGGGATTCCTGGCGTGGTTTCAACAGGCCGCGCCCGATGTGCTGTGCCTGCAAGAAACCCGCGTCGAAGAGGCCCTCTTGCCGGCGGAAATCGCCCGGTTGACCGGCTATGACGCCTACTGGCACGCGGCGCAAGCGCGCAAGGGCTACAGCGGCACGGGCCTGCTCACCCGTCTGCGCCCCCTGGAGGTACAAACCGGCCTGGGCATCCCCGAATTCGACCAGGAGGGCCGCACCCAGATTGCCCGCTACGCGACCTTCACGCTGCTCAACGGCTACTTCCCCAACGGGCGCCGCGATCAACAGCGTGTGGACTTCAAGCTGGCCTTCTACGAGGCCTTCCTGGAGCGCTGTGAGGCATTGCGCCGCGCGGGCCAGGCGGTGATCTTCTGTGGGGACGTCAACACCGCACACCGTCCCATTGATCTCACCCACCCAGGCCCCAACCGCAACACGTCGGGCTTTCTGCCGGAGGAGCGCGCCTGGATGGACCGCTTCATCGAGGCGGGGTATGTGGACACCTTCCGCCATTTCCATCCCGACGCGGCGGAACAGTATACCTGGTGGTCGCAAGCGACCCGCGCCCGCGAGCGCAACGTCGGCTGGCGCATTGACTATTTCTTCGTCGCCGCTGAGGTCCTGCCGCGTGTGCGCGACGCCTTCATCCTGCCGGAAGTCATGGGCAGCGATCACTGCCCGGTGGGGATAGTGCTGGAGGTCTGAAGCTGCGCGTTCCCTTCACGCCCTTTGCCTGACCGGGTCTCAGTCTTGGGCGACGGAGGGCCGCTTCCGCAACCGCTGCGTGAGGTGATACGCTGCCATCCCCGCCAGATAGCCCAGCGCCATGTTGCTCAGCACGGAGACGAGCACCGTCAGCGCCACAAAGAGGAGCTCCTCATTCCACGAGAGGGCCTTTGCCCCCTTGAGCAGCTGCAGTCCCACATAGCACAGCATCGCGCCGATGATGGCCTGCGGGAAGACGGAGAAGAGCTGCGCGATGGAAGGGGAGAGAAACAATCCCAGCGCGATCTCGATGCTGCCCTCCAGCACGTTCGCACCGCCCGTCCGCGCGCCAAAAGCGTACTGGCCCGCGAGTCCCCCCGCTCCATGGCAGAGCGGGAAGCCGCCGAAAAAGGGGACGATCACGTTGATGAAGCCGTGGTTCAACGCCAGTTTGCGTTCCGCCACCGGATGTTCCGGCCAATAAGTCTTGATGAGGGCCGCCGTAGCGATCACCGCGTTAGCAGCCGTGAGGGGAATCTGCGCCAGCCCCGCCTGTAAGAACGCCTGCCACATCTCGGCGAGGGTGAAGGACGTGAGCGGCGGCAGCTGCAGTCGCGGCGGTGCGATCCCGCGCAGCTCGCCCCGGAAAAACGCGAGGCCCAGTCCCAACGCCATCAGCACCAGGCCGGCCGGCGCGAAGCGATTGTCGCGCAGCAGCAGGATCAACGCCAGCGCGACGACGCTCCACAGCCATCCCGTCGCCATCATGCGGAACGCCTGCACGAGCAGCAACGCCGCCAGCGAGAACTGAATCCCACGGACGATGCACGGCGGGGTGTACCGGGCAATCCAGTCCACCACCCCCGTCGCGGCGAAAAGCAGCCACACCAGCCCCATCGTGAAACCCGCCGCATAGATCATCGAGGGCGGCCACGCCTGCGCGATCGCCACCGCTGCGATGGCCTTCATCGGCTCGATAGGCAACGGCAGATGATAGACCAGCCCGGTCACGAGGTTCGCCAGTCCCATCAGCACCAGGAACCCGGCAGGATTCATCCCACACACCGCGATGTAGCCCACGGAGAGGGGGAAAAGCGTGCCAAAATCCCCCATCGCGCCGCTCAATTCGCGCAGGCTGAACTCGAAGGATTTGATTTTCATGTCCGGCCTCCACGCTGCCGCATGGCTGGTTGCTGGTTGCTGGTGGCCATAGTGTAGTACAATTTAAGGAGTCGGCAAAAATCCCCTGGCTCTGGCTTTTAACTTGACATAAGTATTAGTTGGCAAGCCTTGAGTAGAGTGCCGTCGCAGTTTCTGCCACCCGTTCACACGTTCGTTTCCACGTCGCCACGCTGGTTTCATCCTCGCTGGTGCCCGACGGGACAGGGAGTATTTCAAGTTGGGGGAAAAGGGCAGATAATGGCCTATAAAATGCGGGTCACCCCTTGACAATTTGGGGGAAGTGGATTATAGTATGTTTATCCCCCCCCAGGTGGGGGGGGATAGATCAACAAGGAGAAGGAGATGGACACACACGACTCTGCCGCTCACCTGCATCATGGCGCACACCATGAGGCGGCCCTGCGTCAGCTCAAGACGACGGAGGGACACTTGCGCGGCATTCAACGGATGCTGGAAGAGGACGCCTACTGCATAGACGTTATCCGTCAGATTCAGGCGGCACAGGCAGCGTTGAACAAGATCAGCGTGCAGATTCTTGAGGAACACCTCAACTCGTGCGTCATCACTGCCGTGCGTGGCGAGGATCCCCAAGAGCGCGAGCGTGTGCTCAAAGAAATCAGCGATGTATTTGAAGCGGCAACCAAGGTCTGAAGTTTCTCGAAGGTCTTGAATCGGACAATCTATCTATCGTCAATGGAGATGACAGAAATGGACAAGAGAGCACGTTATCTATTAGCAGCAATCCGCATCGGCTTGGGATGGATTTTTTTCTGGGCTTTTCTCGATAAACTCTTTGGCTTGGGACGCTCCACCGCTCCAGAAGACGCCTGGTTGGCCGGCGGGTCGCCGACGGCGGGCTTTCTGGGGTTTGCGACGCAGGGGCCGTTGGCAGAGCTATACAAAAGCATCGCCGGGAGCCCCGTCGTGGATACGCTGTTCATGATAGGACTGTTGGGGCTGGGAGTGGCGCTTCTGTTGGGCATCGGCCTCAAGATCGCCGGCACCGCCGGGCCGTTCATGATGCTGTTGATGTGGGCGGCGCAATTGCCGCCCGCGACGAACCCGCTCATTGACAATCACATCATCTTCGCGCTGCTGCTGATGCTGTTCCCGGTGGTCAAGGCCGGACACACCCTGGGGTTGGGCGCCTGGTGGGCCGAGAAAACCCGCACCGCGCCGATTTTGCAGTAAGAGTAAGGGGTAAAGGGTAATGGATAAAGAGGTGATCCGTCATCTCAACACTCATCACCCATCACCCATCACCCATCACCCATCTATGGAGTAAAAAACATGACGACCGTAACTTATACCGTACCCAATATCTCTTGTGGGCATTGTGTCCGCACTATTCAGAATGAGGTAGCGGAACTCGAGGGCGTTCGCGCGGTGAAGGCCGACCTCGGCACCAAGTCGGTCGAAATCACCTTCGATGCCCCGGCGACGGAAGAAGCGATCAAGGCCCTGCTGGCAGAGATCAACTATCCGGTAGCGTGACAGAGTAATGAAAAATGGGTAATGGGTGAAATTTCCTCATCACCCATTACCCGTTACCTATCACCCCGTTTCTGAGGTTATATGCCTGAGACCAAACACTTAACCCTTCCCGTCACCGGTATGACGTGCGCAAACTGCGTGGCGACAATCGAACGCAGCTTGAAGCGGCAGCCGGGCGTGCAGGATGCCGTGGTGAACCTCTCGTCGGAGCGCGCGACAGTGATCTTCGACCCGACGCTGGTGGACCTCTCCACCCTCACCGCACGCATCGAGCGCGCCGGCTACGGCATCGCTACCGGTGAGGCCGAGCTCAGCATCAAGCGGCTTGCCGATGCTAACGACGCCCGGCGGCTCGAAAAAGCTCTGCTCCAGCTCGAGGGCGTGCTGGAAGCGCAGGTCTCGCTGGCGACAGAAAAGGCCCGCGTGCGCTACGTGCCCACCCTCGTCAGCCAGGCGGAGCTCCGCAAAACCGTGGCACAGGCCGGCTTCGAGGCGTTGGAACTCGGCGGCGAGGCCGAGGACGCCGAAGCCAAAGCCCGCGCTGATGAAATCGCCCGTCAAAAGCGGATGCTCATCATCGGCCTGATCTTTACGGTGCCACTGTTCCTCTTCTCGATGGCGCGCGACCTGGGCCTGCTCGGCATGTGGGCGCACGCCGATGGGGTCCATTGGGTGATGCTGGCATTCGCGACGCCGGTGCAATTCTACGTCGGCGCGCAGTACTACGTCGGCGCGTACAAGGCACTGCGCAATCGCTCCGCCAACATGGACGTCCTCATCGCGCTCGGCACGACGGCGGCCTATCTCTATTCGTTGCCCATCGTCTTCGGCTGGCTGGAGGGACACGTCTACCTGGAAACTTCCGCCGTCATCATCACCCTGGTGCGCCTGGGCAAGCTCCTGGAGGCCCGCGCCAAAGGGGGCGCCTCCGAGGCGATCAAGAAGCTGCTGGGATTGCGGCCCAAAACGGCGCAGGTGTTGCGTGACGGGATCGAGATGGAAGTGCCAGTAGACGACGTACGGGTGGGGGATGTGGTGCTCGTGCGCCCCGGCGAAAAAATCCCCGTGGACGGCGTCGTCATCGAGGGACGCTCAGCGGTGGATGAATCCATGCTCACCGGCGAATCGCTGCCGGTGGAGAAAGGGCCGGGCGACCCCGTTATCGGCGCCACGCTGAACAAGCTGGGCCTGCTCAAGTTCGAGGCGACGAAGGTGGGACGCGAGACGGCGCTGGCGCAGATCGTCCACCTGGTGGAAGAGGCCCAGGGCAGCAAGGCGCCCATCCAGCGGCTGGCTGACCAAATTTCAGCGGTGTTTGTGCCCCTCGTCATCGCCATCGCCGCGCTCACATTCCTGGGCTGGCTCTTCTTCGGCCCGCCGCTGCCGGCGAATGCCGACACCAACGCCTTCACCCGCGCGCTCATCAACATGGTGGCGGTGCTCGTCATCGCCTGCCCCTGCGCCATGGGCCTGGCGACGCCGACGGCAGTGATGGTGGGGACAGGCCGGGGCGCGGAATTGGGCGTCCTGCTCAAGAACGGCGAGGCCCTGGAACGCGCCGGCCACATCTCCGTGATCGTGTTGGACAAGACCGGCACGCTCACCAAAGGCCAACCGGCAGTGACGGACGTGGTCATGAGTAACGGGTCAGAGGTGATGGGTGATATGTCCCCCCTTACCCATTACCCATCACCCATCACCCCAGACGAACTCCTTTGCCTCGCCGCCTCCGTCGAGAAAGGCTCCGAGCATCCCCTGGGGGAGGCCATCTGGGCCGAAGCGACGACGCGCGGGCTGACCCTGGCAGAGCCGACGGGCTTTCGGGCCGAGGCCGGGCGCGGCGTCAGCGCGGAGGTCGCAGGCCACAGCGTCGCGGTGGGCAATGTGCGCATGATGGAAGAACGCGGCTATCCGCTCAACGGGCTGCTCTCAGAGGTAGAACGCCTGCAGGCAGAGGCGAAAACTGCCATGCTGGTCGCTGTGGATGGTGGGGTGCGCGGCGTCATTGCCGTGGCAGACACCCTGAAAGACGGCTCCGTTGAGGCCATTGCCGATCTGAAACGCCTGGGGCTGGAAGTGATCATGCTCACCGGCGACAATCGTCAGACCGCCGAAGCCATCGCCAAGCAGGCGGGCATCGAGCGGGTGCTGGCGGAGGTGCTGCCCGAAGGCAAAGCCGCTGCCATCAAGCAGCTGCAGACGCCGACCGAAGGCGCCAAAGCCGCCCCCGTCGTGGCGATGGTAGGCGACGGCGTCAACGACGCGCCGGCGCTCGCACAAGCCGACGTGGGCATCGCCATCGGGACGGGAACGGACGTCGCCATTGCCGCCGCGCCGATCACCCTCATGTCCGGCGATCTGCGCGGCGTGGTGCGGGCGATCGCGCTCTCGCGCAAGACCCTGCGCACCATCAAGCAGAACCTGTTCTGGGCCTTCTTCTACAACGTCATCCTGATCCCGACCGCGGCGCTGGGCCTGCTCAACCCCATGCTTGCGGCGGGGGCGATGTCGTTCAGCAGCGTGTTTGTGGTCACCAATAGCCTGCGGCTGAAAAGGGCGCCCCTCGAATAGCAAACGCCGGCCGTTTACCCATAGTATCGAGAGGTCACTCGCGTGCGTCCGTCGGTCATTCCAGTCCTCAAAGCCTTGCTTGCCGCAGCGCTCTTCGGCATCAGTGCGCCGCTGTCCAAGACGCTGCTGGGTGAAGTCGCCCCGATCCCGCTGGCCGGTCTGCTCTACCTGGGCAGCGGGCTGACCGCTGCCGTCCTGTTGGCCTTCCAGCGCCGCACGGCGCCGGAAGGGGAGGCGCGCTTGCAGCGCAGCGATCTCCCCTGGCTGGCAGGGGCCGTGTCGGCGGGCGGGATTGCGGCGCCGATCATTTTGATGTTCAGCCTGCGCAGCACTCCCGCCACCACCGCCGCGTTGTTACTCAATTTCGAAAGCGCCGCCACCACACTCATCGCCGGGTTGATCTTCCACGAGGCCATCGGGCGGAGGACAGGTTGGGCGGTGGGGCTGATCACGCTGGCCAGCATTCTCCTGTCCTGGGATAATAACGGGCAGTGGGGCCTGGCGCCGGGCGCGCTGGGGATTCTGGCCGCCTGCACGTTGTGGGGACTGGATAATAACTTCACGCGGAACATTTCAGCCCGCAATCCCCTGGTCATCGTGACCTGGAAAGGACTGGGCGCGGGGACGTTTTCCGTGATCCTGGCGCTGGTGACGGGACAAGCGTTTCCCGCTCCTGCGGTCATGCTGCGCGCGTTGCTGCTGGGCGGGGTCAGCTATGGCCTGAGCATTATGCTCTTCATCCTCGCTCTCCGCGACCTGGGGGCGGCGCGCACCAGCGCGCTCTTCAGCAGCGCTCCCTTCATCGGCATGACGCTGGCCTTTGTCCTGTTTCGCGACCCTCTCGCCCCGGCTTTCCTGCTGGCCCTGCCGGTCATGCTCGGCGGCGCCCTGTTGCTCATCGGGGAGGGCCACCAGCACGAGCATTACCATCCGCGCCTGGTACACGAGCACCGCCATCGGCACGACGACGGCCATCATGCCCATGTCCATGCCGCCGGCGAAATTCCCGCGCACGGCTGGCATTCACATCCTCACATCCACGAGCCTCAGACCCACACGCATCCTCACACGCCGGATCTCCACCATCAGCACCGGCACGAGACCCCTTAGCGGCACCATCATGCGGCGGTTTGACCCGGGATCCTGTTCCAGGCGCAATTGCCAATCCTGCACAAAGGAGTATAAAGTCTGGCTGAGGATGGAATCCCTAGCCTGACACAAGCCGCTCGCGCTGAAGCGCGGTGTTGGAGGACGTAGCAGCCCCGGGGGCCAGGAATTTCTCATCTGATTCGTGAAATTCGGGTTCATTCGAGGCCATTTTCGCAGGAGACGTCATGTGCTGGCGCACATCATGCAAGCATGAAAATGTGAGTCGTGAGCAGCGACGGCGACGGCTCACGGGTCGGCTGGGAATGGAATCCCCCGCCTGACACAAGCCCACCGTGCTGAAGCGCGTTGTTTGAGGACGTAGCCGCCCCGGGGGCCAGGAATTTCTCATCTGATTCGTGAAATTCGGGTTCATTCGAGGCCATTTTCGGAGGAGATCATCATGTCCACAGAAGAGCATCTGCACACCTTAGCCATTCACGCCGGGGAGGATGAAGGCTTGCCCGATGTCGCCGCGCCGCTGCACATGGCGAGCACGTTCCGCTACGCCAGCGCCGCCGAAGCCGCGCACGCCTTCGAGACCGAGGAGCGCCCCATCTACACGCGCTGGGGCAATCCCACTCTCGCCATGCTGGAAGCCAAAGTCGCAGCGCTGGAAGGCGGAGAGGCGGCGCTGGCTACCGCCTCCGGGATGGCCGCCGTCAGCACGGCGCTGCTCACCGCGCTGCAGGCGGGCGATCACGTCGTCGCGACCACGGGGTTGTACAGCGGGACTTACAGCCTGCTCACCCGCGACCTGCCCCGCTTCGGCGTCGAGACCACGCTCGTCGAAGCCACCAATCCCGACGCCTTCGCCGCCGCGCTGCGTCCTAATACCCGCGCCATCTACCTGGAATCGCCCGGCAACCCCACCCTCGCGCTCAACGACGTGGCCGCCATCACCGCCCTGGCGCGGGAAAGGAGCATCCTCACCTTCATGGACAACACCTTCGCCACGCCCTTCAATCAGCGCCCGCTGGAGCTGGGCGTGGATGTGGTGGTGCATTCGGCGACCAAGTTCTTCTGCGGGCACGGCGACGCGATTGGCGGCGTGATCGTGGCCCCGCAGGACTTCATCACACGAGCGCTCAAGGGGCCGCTGCGCACCTTCGGCGGCTGCATGAGCCCCTTCAACGCCTGGCTTATCGCCCGCGGTATCCATACCTTCCCGCTGCGGATGGCGCGCCACAACGCCAATGCCCTGCGCGTCGCCGAATGGCTGGCCGAACAGCCCGGTATCACTGGAATGCGCTATCCGTGGCACCCGGCGCACCCTCAATACGCGCTCGCCCGCGCCCAGATGCCGGGCGGCGGCGGGGGCGTGGTCGTCTTCGAGGTAGCAGGGGGCGAGCAAGCCGGCGCGCGCCTGCTCGATGCGGTGCGGCTGTGTACGCGAACCGTGAGCCTGGGTGACACGCGCACGCTCATCACCCACGCGGCAAGCACTACCCATCGCAGCGTCCCCAAGGCGGCGCGGCTCGCTGCCGGACTGAGCGATGGTCTGGTGCGACTGGCTGTGGGGCTCGAAGCGGTCGAGGACATCATCGCGGATCTGGAGCAGGCGCTGCGCGCGGTGTGAGACGCTCCTGCCGCATCACAGTCGGAGGTGACTTGAAAGTCGCGCGGCCTGATGCATCACAGGCCGCGCGATTGTGTCCGATCAAAGGCCGCCGCTACGTCCCGCCCTCATACACCCGAGGCACGCGCGCGTTGATCTGGCACGTCACCTCGTAGGTGATTGTCCCCAGCTGCTCCGCCCACTCGTAAGCGGTGATCTCCGCGTCGCCGCTGCGCCCGATGAGCACGACCTCCTCGCCCACGCGCGCTTCCGTCTCCGGCCCCAGGTTGACCATGCTCTGATCCATGCAGACGCGCCCGACGATAGGATAGCTGCGTCCGCCAATGAGCACGCGCCCCCGGTTGGAGAAAAGCCGATTGAAGCCGTCGGCGTAGCCCACCGGAATCGTGGCAATCCACGTGCGCTCCGGCGCGACCCACGTCCGCCCGTAGCCGATGCTTGTCCCCGCTTCCACTTGCTTGAGGAAGGAGATCCGCGTGAGGAAACTCAGCCCCGGCTTGAGCGGGATCGTGCGCGGCGTTTCCGCATCGGGATAGAAGCCGTAGATCATGATGCCGGGGCGCACCATGTCGAACCAGCCGTCGGGATGGGCCAGCACGGCGCCGGAGTTGGCGCAGTGGACAAGCGCGACCCGTCGTCCAAGCGCGGTGTGAATCGCATCCACGGTCGTGCGGAAGCGGGCGATCTGTTCGCAGGTGTAGGCCGGATCGGCGATGTCGCTCACCGGCAGGTGCGTGAAGAGGCCCTCCAGCCGCAGGTGCGGACACGCGCGCTCGAGGTGCGCCGCCAGCGCGGGGGCCTCTTCCGGTGCAACGCCAATCCGTCCCATGCCGGTATCCACCTTGAGATGCACCGTCGCCGTGCGCCGCAGCGCGCGACACACGCTTTCAAGCGCGTCGGCGTTGGCGCGGTCGCACACCGTCAGCGTGAGGTCATTTTCCACCGCCGCTGCCATCTCTTCAGGGAAAGCATGGCTCAGTTTGAGGATGGGCAGCCGGATGCCGGCAGCGCGCAGTTGCAATCCCTCCGGCACGGTAGCGACGCCCAACCACTCGACGCCACTACGCTCGGCCAGACGAGAGACTTCCACCGCGCCGTGGCCGTAGCCGTTGGCCTTCACCGCGATAAGAATCTTCCGTTCCGGTCCCACCGCCTGGCGGATGCCTTCAAGGTTGAAGCGAATGTTCTGCAAGTGAATGCGAGCATGGGTTTGGTAGAGCATAGAGTTTGTCAGTCCTTGTGTAGAAATGGGTGATGGGTGATGGGCAATGAGTGCTCGTTACCCCTTACCCATCACCACCTTCTGCACATACACCGAGGTGCTGGCCGCAAGGAGTGCGCCGTAGCCGGGGGTGAAGGCAATTTCCGCACCGAGGGTCACGGGGTGCTGCGCGTCTTCCACATCGAGGATGAGATGATCGCTGCTGCCCCCCAGGACGATGACGCCGGGGTCCTCCGGTTCGAGGTTATCCACGACGACGTCCTGCCGACCCAGGTTACAGATGGCGCGCCGACGCACGCCGCGATCCACGAACTCCGGCGTCCCGCCGAAGGCGTCCTGTCCGCGCTCGCCGATGGGGACGGAGGGCTTGCGCTCCAGCTCCACCACCTCGCCCACCACACGGAAAGTGTCCTGCCGGGCGCCGGGCCAGGGCGAACGGTCAATCACGCTGCGGCCCAGCAGCATCGTCTCGCCGATGCGCAGCATGTTGATCTCCGGCGGCATTCCTCCGGCGGCGAGCAGCGGCAGATTCGCGCTGTTCCCGCCGCAGAGGACGGGCAGCTCCAGACCGGTCGCCGCGCGACAGGTGTCACGGAGATCCCGCAACTGCTGCATCTTCTCCGTGGTGGGGATGACGCCGCCGTAGCAGGCGAGGTTGCAGCCCAGGCCGATGATCTCGAGGGCGGGCAGCGTCGCCGCCTCGCGGAGCGCGTCCACGGCGCGATCGGGCCAGATGCCCTCGCGCAGATCGCCGAGATCCACCATGAAGATGACCTGATGCCGGACGCCGTAGAAGGCCGCGGCCTGCGAGAGCAAGCGCAGCGTGGCGACGGACGAGTTGAGGGAGACATCGCTCCAGCGCACCACATCGGCGGCCTGGCCCGGCGCGGGGATGCGGAGCAGCATCAGCGGCAGCGTCGCGCCCATGCGCCGCAGCGCCTGCAGGTTCTCGAGGCGCGAGTCGGCGAGTAAATCCGCGCCCGCCTCCACGAGCGCCCGCGCCACCGCCGGGTGCGCGCAGGTCACCTTGGTCACGGCCGCCACGCGGATGCCGTGGCGATGACACAGGCCCAGAATCGCGCGCGCGTTCTCCGCGATGCGCTGCGGGTAGATTTCCAGTCGGGGAGTGAAATTGGGCATGGGACCTCCATGAGAGGTATGATGAGCGCACAGGGCGCACTCAATCTATATGCACCATCACGTTCTATCATTCATTATTGCGGGTATCATACGAAGGATGTGCTATCCTGGGCCAGAAAAAACCAAAACTTCGCGCTCAAGCCGTGCGCCCAATTCATCCTCTGCCAGATCCAAATCATAGTCCATTTGCAATCCCAGCCAGAATTTCGCGGAGGTCCCAAAGTAATGTGCCAGACGTAAAGCTGTATCCGCAGTGATACGCCGCTTCCCCAGCACAATTTCATTGATGCGCCGCGGGGGCACGCCCATGCTCAACGCCAGACGATTCTGGCTGAGAGCCATAGGCTTCAGAAATTCTTCTAGCAATACTTCACCTGGATGCACTGGAGCCAGTTTTTCAATCATCGGTTTTCTCCCTAATGATAATCTGTGATTTCAACGTCGCCAGCGTCGCCATCTACCCACGTAAAACATATCCGCCATTGATCATTGATTCGAATACTATATTGCCCGACTTTATCGCCCCGCAACTTCTCTAATCGGTTTGCGGGTGGAATACGCAAATCCTCCAATGTGACTGCATTGTTCAGCATCCGCAATTTCCGCAGCGCGACTTGCTGGATTGTGGCAGGCAATTTACGCGAGAACTGACGATGAAAGATTTTTTCAGTCTCTGCATCTTTGAATGTCTTGATCATATTCTATAACGTATTGCGTTAAACGTCAAGCGTTATACGGAAGAAGCACACATCATTAGCCAGCATTCCCAAGAGAAGGCTCTTATCTGAGCCGGGGCGCACGCAGCTGGCTGACGGGGCGTCTGCCGCTCTCGGCCAGCTCCTCCGCTACCCAGCGGCGGAAGGTCTCTTTCACCTCCTGCGGGTACGCCTGAGCGAGGGTGCCGAGCGCGGAGAAGCGATAATCGCGGTCCAGCAGAATCTGCACTTCGGGACGCGGCAGAAGGTATTTGCCCGGCCCGGTGCAGACGCGCCGCAGGATCACGTCACCGCCCTCGACGCGGGTGAGCGCGCCGCCCGTGCCGATGACCCATTTGACCGCGGTGAGGTCCTTTCCCTTGACGATTTGCTTCTTGCCGGTCGGCATGTAGAGGTCGCTCACGACGCCGGCATGTCGCCGAACGCCGGTCTCGACCGCCTGTGTGCAGAGCCAGCGAGTGAGCTCTTTAGCGCGCTCGGTGGTGGGAATGGCCTCCAGGTCAGCCAGGCGCGCTTCCCATTCCGGATCGTGCTGCAATTCCACGATGTGGCGCGCGTTGACATAGACGCCCAGGTCGCCCTCGACGGTGCGTTTGGCGCGCGGCTCCGGCTCGACGAGGCGCGGAGCCCACTCTGGGCTGCCGTCGGTGACGCTGTGCACGTCCGTCGTCGCGCCGCCCACATCAAAGACCAGACAATCCCCCAGCTCCTCGGCGAAGAGCTCGGCCCCGCGCAACACTGCGCCCGGCGTCGGGAGGATGCCCCAGCGGGTCAGCTCAGCGATGTGACCCATCCCCGGCCCATGGATGATGTGTCGGTTGAAGACTTCGTGGATCACCTGGCGCAGCGGCTCGACGTTGAGCACGTCCACCTCGGGGAAGACGTTGTCGGCCAGCAGCAGCTCCATGCCGGCTTCCGCAAAAATCTGCTGGATGTGTTTGCGGATGGCGATGTTGCCGGCGTAGATGACCGGCGCGGATAACCTCAGGCCGGCAAGTTTCTCGGCGTTCTGCAGGACGACGGTCTTCTCACCGTAGTCCACGCCGCCCGCCAGGAGGACGATGTTGGGGCGGAGGGCGCGGATGTCATCCAGATCGTAAGCGCTGAGCGCGCCTGCCGTGACCAGCTTGACGATGGCGCCCGCGCCCAGGGCCGCCTCGCGGGCCGCTCGCGCCGTCATGCTGTAGGTCAGCCCGTGGACGGTCATCCGCAGTCCGCCCGCCGCCGAGCTGTTGACGAACGTCTCGTGTGCGGGGGGCAGCGGGCCGAAGTGCGCCTCCAGGTCAGCGATGGCTTCTTGCACGCCCAGGCGCACATCGCCGGCGGCGACGCTTGTCGGCGCGAAGCCCTGCGCCCGGTGCACGAAGCCGCCGTCTTCTAGCGTGAAGGCATTGGCCTTGGTGATGGTCGAGCCGACTTCCAGGGTGAGGAAACATAAGGGCACTTTGATCTCCTGAAAACGAGGGGAACACCCTCGCGACTTTTCGCGCTCATTGTAGTTGTAACACAGCCGGCCACGAATCCTCACGAATACACGAATGCCAGCCACGAATCCTCACGAATGCGGCCACGAATCCTCACGAATGCACGAATGCCAGCCACGAATCCTCACGAATGCACGAATGCCAGCCACGAATCCTCACGAATGCCACTCCTATTCGTGTTTCATTCGTGTTCCCATTCGCGGATGACTGACTCCCCGCCTTGAAAACTACAGCCCGTCGCGTTGCAGACAAAACGGCGGGCTGCGATCACACCTGAACAGGTTTCGTTAATGCGCCGACGCTACACGAGTGCTTTTCCCTGCAATCTCAACCAGCAGCCGCAGAGCGTTATTGACCGATTCCGAATCCGGGAATATCTCCGCTATGTCTGGCGATAAGACCACGACATTGCTGCCCTGTGCGAAGCGCTCCACATACTTGCCGCGCACGCCCTGGCTAAAATCGTAATCGTCTAACATATCGGGGTCGCGTTCTATTTCTTCAACTTGCTTCTTCATAAGTCTTCCTTTCATGCGCGTTGGCGACACGGGCGCTGATAATGCGAATATTATCTCCACGGTCGGTATGTACGACCACCAGCAACCGTTGTTGATGGGATTGTCCAATGATAATAAACCGCTCTTCACCCGCCGAGTGCAATGGATCGGGAATGGTAGATGAGAGCGGGTCACTGAAAACGGTTGCGGCTTCCTCAAATGTCACCCCGTGCTTATGCTGATTAATTCGGGCTTTCGTAGGATCCCATTCTACAGTTACTTTCATTGTAGCACACTTTCGGCAAGGATTTCCAGTTCTTTACGCTCATTATAGCACAGCCTGGCGCACGACGGGCCAATTTCCGGCATTCCATTCGGCATAAACAACAGGGAGCAGGTTGCCCCGCTCCCTGTATTGCATTCACCGCAAACAGCCGCCGGCCACGAATCCTCACAAATGCGGCCACGAATCCTCACGAATGCCGCTCCTATTCGTGTTTCATTCGTGTTCCTATTCGTGTTCCTATTCGCGGCCAGTGCGCCTTAGGCGGCGGGCGCGGCTTGGGACTTCAATTCTTCCTGCGCCTTCTGGGCAATTTTCTGTAACGTGAGCGCGATGCCGGCGGCCGGATTGACCAGCGTGGTGAGAATGACCTCTCCGATGTCGGGGGCCATCTTCCCGATGTTGATGAGCCGCGTTTCGAGAAACGTCAGTTTCTTGGGGGTTGCATCGCCCTGCTGGATTTCGGCGGCCAATTTGGCCGCCTGTGCCACTTCTACCCCCACCTGCTCACGCTCAACGGCCTCGAGTGCGGCCAGGCGCCGATTGACGTCTTCGAAGAGGCGGCGCAACTCCGCCGCGCCGGGGTCGGCGACGACGAGCTGCGCCGGGAAGTTGTTGGTGAGGTTGGCGTAATCGCCGATGGCGCTGTATTCCGCATGTTCTACGAAGTATTTTGCAGTTGGATGGTTTTGCTCATTCATGGTTATCCTCCGTTAACTGTTTTTGAGTTTCCGATACGCCGCTTCGATACCCACGTCCCGGCAACGGCGGAGCAGGGTTTGATGCTGGGGGATCGCGCGGTGATCGGGATTGCCCTGGCGGAGCCGCTCCAACACCGCTTCCGCTTCATCGGTGAGGAGGTCGGCAGCGTGTTCTTGCACGAACGCCTCCGAAGCGCTCCAGTCCGGCGTTTGAATCCAGGCAATGAGCAGGTCGGCCAGGACCTGGGCGGCATCCAGCGCGGGGGATTCAGATGGGGTCAACGCGGCCAGTTCTTCAACCTGGCGACGAAACGCCGCGTCGTTCTGTAAACGGGACAGGAATTCCTCTTGTGAGCCGATGCCGGCCTGTTCCATCAGCGCCGAGAAAAGCAGCTCCGGCGGTAAGGCAGGAAAAGGTTGAGGGATGAGCGCAAGCCAGGCCGCGCGCGCCTCATCCAGCCCCATGGCCATAATCACACTGGCCAACACACGCTGCCCCATCTCGAAATATTGCGCCTGCTGCGCCTGTTCAAAAATAGACACCGCCGAAGCAGCGTCGGCCAGGGCCGCCCGCAGCCGCGCCCCCCGGTCTTCCCCCGGCAAGCTCGCCAGGTCACTCAGCACGTTAGCGCGATTGTTCTGGGTGGTCGCATAGTCCAGCGGCACGTCCCGCCGCAAGGCCAGCGCCTCGTCGCAGGCCGCCAGGGCCGCCCGCAGCCGCGCCCCCCGGTCTTCCCCCGGCAAGCTCGCCAGGTCCCGCAGCAACACGGCGCGATTGTTCTGGGTGGTCGCATAGTCCAGCGGCACGTCCCGCCGCAAGGCCAGCGCCTCGTCGTAGGCCGCCAGGGCCGCCCGCAGCCGCGCCCCCCGGTCCCCCAGGGTGGCCGCGGCTTGCAGGGCGTTGCCCAGGAAGGTGAGCGCCTGCCCTTGCTCTTGCGCTCCGCCCATACTGAAGGCCAGCGTTTTCACCTGTTCGGCCCAGGCCAGGTATTCCAGCCCCAGATTCTGGCCCTTAAGCAGGTTGGCGCAGTTGGATAGCAGAGCCTGCGCCAATCCCAATGCGCGCCCCTCGCCAACGGCCCAGGCAAAGGCGTGGCGCAGGTTGGGCAGGTCGGGGCGGAGGGTGTAGTAGGTTTGCGCGTCGTCGGCGGCCCGCATACGGGCCAGGTAGTGGCGGGCGTGCCGCTCGGCCCAGGTCAGGCGTTCGGCGGGTGGCTGTTGCTCGAGCGCGTAGCTGCGCAGGAGGGCGTGTTGCTGCCAACAGTCGCTCTGTCCCACCCGGCGCACCAGATGGCGGTCACGCAGGGTTTTCAACAGTGGCCGCGTCTCGTCCTCCGGCAGGGTAAGGATGGCGCTCACGGCTGCCGTGGTCAATTCGGCCTCATCGGGCGCGAAACAGCCTAACGCGCGGAAACAACGCTGCAGGGCCTCGTGGTGCGCCAGGGCGGCATAGCTATAGGCAAACACCGCGCTGAGCCGCCGCTCCGGCTCAATATCGTCCAACGCCGTGGGGTCTACGCCCAAGCCGCGCGCCAGGCGGTCGGCGATGCGGTCGAGCGCGGCAGCCCACTCGGCAGGCGGGTCGTCGGGATGGAGGTCGCCCAAAATGATGCGCAGCGCCATTGGATGCGCGCCCACAATGCGGATCAGCCGGCGCGCCAATGCTTCTGGCATACGCGGGAGTTCCTGCGCAATCAATGTGAGGGCGTCGGGCAACGTCAACACATCCAGCGGGAGGGGGTGCCCCACCGCGCGCGCGACGCGGTCGTCGCGGGTAGTGACGAGGATGTGCGCTTCGGCGGGCAACATCCCGCGAATATCTGGCCAGAGGGCGCGTTCCCACAGGTCGTCAACGACAACCAGAGTGCGCCCGTGAACGGCTAACATCCGGCAGATGGCTTCTGCGCTAAAGAGGGCATTTTGTAACGCGCGCTGAATCTGCTCCAGCACTTGTGGGGCAGTGGGCATCGCCTCCAGGGCAAAGGCCTGGTCGCCGCCGCCGTACACCAGCGCAACGAGGGCGCTAAGGGCAGCGTGAACGCTTGCCGCAGTAGTGTAGCTGGGGCCGAGTTGGAGCCAAAGTACACCGCCGGGGTAAGCCTCAGTATCGGCGGCGCAGGCAGCGGCGTAGAGCGCCGCCAGGGTGCTTTTGCCCACGCCGGGCATCCCCTCGACAGCCTGGCTGCGGCTTTTTCCCACAATCGCCACGTCGTCGCCATTCCCCGACGCGGTACGCAGTTGGGCGCGCAGCTGGTCGAGTTCGCCCTGCCGCCCCACCGCGCGCTCGGTCAGGTTAGCGCGGGTCATACAAGGACGTTGCCAGTGCAAGGTGACGGCGCCAAAGTTGAGCACATTGAGGGTCACGGCGTTATCGCCGATGGCGCTAAAGGCCGCCACGCCGATTTCGTAGCGGGCGCCCACGTTCACATCTCCCGCAAAGGAGCCGGAGAGCAATGTCCCGTGGACGTCGCCGCCGATGTTGGTCTGCGTCCCCACGTGCTGGCCGGGCTGAGCAAACGTCGCGCGCGTCTCACCGCTGCCGAGGCGGGCTGTTTGCTGTTGCTCCAGGCGGGCGGCGACGCAAGCGGCGAAGTCGGCGTCCCCGACGGCCTGGGCGGCCCCAGCCAGTTGGCGCAGCAGGTCATTCGCGTCGAGGCTGAGGAGCAGGGCGGATTCGGTCTGCAGGAGTGCGGCAGCCTGGGCGTCATCGGCCTGGACGAAGCGCCAGACGGCTGCGCCCATGGGGCCGGATTGGCGTATGGCTTGTTCCATGGCCTGTTGCAACAAGCCGCTCTGCCCCATAGCCGCCATCATCCTGGCTTGCAAGTCGGGGCGGGTTGATAACAGACGGGCCAGATCTTCCGGCGTGTTGATGATCGCACCGGTAGCCTCCAATTCCTGCATCACTTCATGCAGCGCGGGCGGCAGTTCTTCCAGCCGCTCACGCATCCGTTTCTGGCGAATTTCGGCATACATCGCGGCGATGCCCACCTTGCGGGCGCGGCGCAATAAGGCCTGATCTTCAGGGATCGAGGCAACGTTGGAGGCGATGCTACGCAGTCGCTCCAGTTCGGCCTCGGCTTCATCGGTCAGCAGCTCAGCGGCCCAGGTCTGCAAATAGTCTTCGGACTTTTGCCAATCGGGGGTTTGAATCCAGGCAATCAACTTATCCGCCAGGTCCTCTCCCTCTCTCCCCTGCACCCTCTCTCCCTCTCTCCCCTGCGCCCCCTCTCCCCCTCTTCCCCTCTCCCCTGCGCCCTCTCCCGCACTCTCCAACATCTGCCTGGCGGTGGCTTCCAGTTCAGCAAAGCGTTCCGGGTCCTCCTCGCGCAGGCGCTCCAGTTCTTGCGCCGCCTGAGCCGCCATTTGTTCCAACAGAGCCTCCGGGTCGGCGTCGCTATCCAACAGCAGGGGCAGCAGTTGACGGGGGATGCCGGGCAGACCCTCGGCCAGCCAGGCGTCCTGCCAGGCGTCGCCCAGGCTGGCTTGCAGGCGCGTCAGCAACTCCGCGGCATGCTCGCGGTCTTGCTCGGCGGGGGTCTGTTCCGCCGGGGAGAAGAGCAGCGGCGGCTCCTCACCCGGACGGTAGAGGAGCAGGGGCGCATCCACCTGGCTCAAATAGCCGCAATGCGGGCAGGACACAGTATGCAGCGTCCCGGCGCGGAGGCGTTCGGTCAGGTCGGGGCGCTCGACCAGGTCAATGATGAGCCAGAGGTCAAAGGGAAAGGATCGGGCGCACTGGTGGCAAACAAGTTGCAGCGACTGGCAAAATGAAACGCTCATAGCCGGCTCCTGTTACAGGTCTTTTCCCCTTGGGCCTTACAAACGTGACTTCTTCAAGAATAGAGATCGGTGAGCCGTGAGTAGTCGCCGTCTCTGCTCACGGCTGCCCCCTCACGCCACGTTCACACGTTTCCACGTGCGCACCTTCACACGTCATCCCCCACGACAAATTAATTATAGCACGCCTCTCTCCTTCAGCACCTTCACCATCGCGTTGACGACGTGAATGCCCTTCGTGCCGCGCCCGAAGGTCGCATCGAGCCCCGTCTCCGCGGCCATCTCCCGCGTGACCTGCGTCCCGCCAGCGATGAGGATCACCTTGTCGCGGATGCCGCGCTCGACGCACAGGTCCGCCAGCTTGCGCATCTGCGCGCGATGCACGTCGTTGTGGCTGATGATGGTGGAAATCAAAATCGCGTGCGCCCCGGTCTCGATGGCGGCATCCACCAGCTTGCTCACCGGCACGGAGGTGCCCAGGTAGTGATACTTGACGCCGTATTTCTCGATCCCGCCGTGCTTGATGTCGAGGATCTCGCGCAGGCCCACGCTGTGCTCGTCCTCGCCGACGGTCGCCGCGACGACGGTCAGCCCGACCTGTTTCACCGCCGCGCGCAGCTCCTCCTCCGGCAGAATGACCTCCTTCTCCGGGACCTGGAGCGTGCTCACGTCCACCGCAAACGGCACCTTGCCCTTCACTTCCAGGAAGCAGCCCTCGGCAGGATGCAGCACCTGGAGGTTGACGACCTGCGGGTCTTCCAGGCCCAGCCGCTGCGCCATCTCGATGCCGTACGCGGCGGCAAAATCCTCCGGCAGGGGGACGAAGAATTGCAGCAGGATGACGCCGTCGCCCGCCCATTCGGCCTCCGGTTTGATCTGGCCGCCCTTGCGATAGGGATAGGTCGCTTCCAGCCGCTTGTGGACGTTGTCCTCGGGGTCGAGCTCGTCAATGTAGACGATCTTTTCCGGCTTGCAGAGCGTGCAGCCGCCAATGAGGTCGCAGGGGCGTTCCAGGCCCTCCGGCAGATGATTGTCACCGAAGTGACTGCACACCGGCGCGAGATAATCGGGGTCGCGGGGGACGATCGTGTCCGCCGCCACACCGCCCTTGCCATCACGCGCGATGCCGTCACCGTGGCGCTCCGGGTATTTGGCCGAATCCACGAAGAAACCGCGCTCCACAGCGGCGAAGTACCCGCCGATCTCCAAAATCTCCTCCAGGAAGGCGACCGCGCGGATTTTCAGATCGCGCACCATCTCGCCCAGGGGTCCCTCGCGGTTGATGGTGAGCAGCTCCTGGATGCCATCGAGCGCGGCCCAGGTCTGCTTGACGGTCTGGATGCCACGGATGTTGTTGTAATGCCACGGCACGTTGCGGCCCTCGTCGGGCGTGATGGTGCTCTGGATGTCGGCGCGGGTGAGCATGGAGATGAGCGTGTCAATCGTGTGCGTGCGGATGGCCTCTTCGATGTCGGCCTCTATGTAGCGCGTGTTTTGCTGCGCGCGCATCTTGTAGTCGGAGAAGAAATCGCGCAGGGCCACGGCGTAAGGCAAGTCGTACCAGAGTTTGGGCGCGGGCGGCGCATCCGGCGGGACGGTCGAGAGGCCGATGAGCTCCCTGTCCATCCCCACTGCCACGGAGAAGGCGCAGTTGATGCCGTGCTGCACCAGCAGCTCCGGCATGACAAGCCAGCCGGCCTTGGCGGTGGCGTTGGCGTTGTGGGCGCCGTCAATCTGGAAGATGCGCGCGCCCGCCATGACCCGCTTGGCCTCGGCGGCGTCCACGAACGAGCGGTACATGTTCACGTTGCGATAGAGCACGTTGTACTGCGGATCCTGATGCGCGCCGTTGACCCCCTCCTCGGCAAAGAGCACGGCCACTTCTGGCCCGGCGACGCCGGAGACGTAGCTGTGGAAGTTGATGGGGCGGCCCACCTCTTCCTCGATCAGATCGCAGGCCTTGCGGCTGGCACGAATCTGCTTGCGCGTGATCGGCACGCCGCCGACGCCTTCGGGCGTCCCTTCCAGCAGCCCGTCAATGTGGCTCTGGCCGGTAGTACGAATCACCATGAGGTGATCTGCGCCGTGCCAGGCCGCCATGCGCATCCGGCGGAGATCGTCCTCGAAGCGCCCCGAGGCGATTTCGGTAGTGACGACGCAGCTGGGTTGCGGGTCAATGTGGTCGAAGTACTTGGAGGCGGGCAGGCCGATGCTGTTCTTGAGGGGCCTGGACATATTGCGATAGTGGAACGGGCCCATGTCCACGCCCTCCGGGGGCACCTCGCGCCAGGTCCAGCCCTTCCGCCGCGAACGGTAGTGCTCCAGGTCGGTCAGAATTTCCTCAATGTCGAGTTTTTGCTTGGGATCAAGTTGGTTAGTCATATTCTCCTTACCCCTACCATAGCCCCTGCAGGACTTCCTTGTCCTCCACAATCAACGCGGCGGCGGCGGGAATGTCCACGCCGCGCTTTTCCGCGACCTTGAGGACCACATGCCCCGCGCCCTTGCCGAGCAGGCCCGCTTCCAGTATGCGGTTCACCACGCCCTGCGACGTGACGCTATCAATGCCCATCCGCAGCAGCACTGAGCGCTCGATGGAAGGTGAGGTATGCGTGCGCGCCAGGTCCACCATCGGCGCGACGACCTGGTCGCAGAGCTCCCAGAAGCGCGTCTTCAACTCCTCGTCGCTCAGCTGCTCCAGCCGCGCGCGACGTTCCTCAAATTTGGCGATACGGTCTTCGGTCATGTTTGTACTCCTCAGTTGGTATTGTGGTTGCTGGTTACTGGTTACTGGTTGCTGGTTGCTGGTTACTGGTGGCTGGGTGCTGGTTGCTGGTGGCTGGTTACTGGTTACTGGTTACTGGTTACTGGTGGCTGGTGGCTGGTGGTTGGTGGTTGGTTGCTGGGTGCTGGTTGCTGGCCCATTACCCCTTTACGCATTCCTCCTCACCCACGCCACCGTCTTCTTCACATCTGCCGCGAGGAACGCGACATCATTGTCGGTCCACTCCGCGACGGGGAGGACGCTCGCCGCGTTCTTGAGGTACGAGCGGCGGAGCTTGTCCAGGTCCTGGACGCGGCCCTGCACCTGCGCCAGCCGCTCCGGGATGATGATGCTCACGCCGGGGATGCTCTCAGCGGGATCGCCGCGCCGCACTTCGATGCCATTGGCACGCGCAAACGCCAGCTGGCTGTTGTGATGCTTCCCCGCGCCGGTGTACTCGGTCTCCTGCACCACCACAATCTGATCCTCATCCATCTGCCGGGCCAGGGTGACGGCGGCGGTAAGGCTGATGTTGCCCGCCGGCCCCCGCTCGATCCCCTCGAGCTTGGTGAGCAGCTCCGTGATGTAGAACACCTCCCCCTGCGTCACCAGCTGGTACTCGTCCATGTAGCGCAGACTGCGCGCCGCGTTGCGTGGCACGTCCACGCGATCCGGCCATGTGGCGAACGGTACGCCGAAGCCCGTGTGTCCGGTCGTGAACGACTTGCGGTTGAAGTCGCGGTCGGAGGCCATGTGCAAGCCGCTCAAGTCCACCGAGCAGGCCACGATGCGCGTCCCGACGCAGCCAGCCTGGAGCAGCCCCCGCGCCGTGCCGGTGAGATTCCCGCCGCCCGCGTGCGTGATCACCACCGCATCGGGGTCCTTACCGTAGCGCGCCCGCACCTGTTCCGCGATCTCGTAGCCCAGGCTCTCCACGCCGCGAATGCCGAACGGCGTGTAGAGGCTGGCATTGAAGAAGCCGGTCTCCTCCAGCGTGCGCAGCAGCATGTAGAAGAGCTCCGGTCCGACGGAGAGCTTGAGTACCTCCGCGCCGTAGGCTTCACATTTGCGGCCCTTCTCCACGATTTCCGGCTGACCCACGCCCCGGCTGTCGAAGACCTCCTGGACGATGATGGCCTTGAGGCCGCGTTGCGCCGCCTGCGAGGCGACCGCCGCGCCGTAGTTGCCGCTCGTGGCGGCAATCATCCCCTGGTAGCCCTTGATCCACGCCTGATAGGCGCTGATGGCGGCCCGCCGCGCCTTGAAGCTGCCGGAGGCGTTGGCGGCCTCATCCTTGAGCAGGATCGTCGCGCCCTTGCCCGGCTCGGAGATGCGGCGCACGGCGGCGGTGAGGTTGCGCAGCTCGAAGAGCGGCGTGTCGCCCACCTTCGTCTCCCGCTGAATGCGGCGGATGTCCTCCATCGTGTAGCCTGTTTCCGCCAGCATCCGCTCGTAATCGAAGGCGATGGGGCTCTGGATGTAGTCGTCGTAGTCAATGCCCAACGACTGCTTCATAATCTCGTTTTTGCGCGCCATCACGGCGGCGTAGGATGTGTCGTGTATTGTCATAGAATATCTCCTGGAAAATAGTAATGGGTGATGGGTGACCCCTTACTCATCACCCGTTACCCCTTACTCATCACCTATGCCGATGGTCAACAGTTCCGGCACCGTCTCGCCAAAGCTGTGGGTATAGCTGGGATTGATCACCCGGAGGGTACCGCGCAGCTCGCGCCCGATGAGCGTGCGGATGCGCACCTCCTGTCCCAAGTCGGCGTCTTCCAGCAAAAAGCCGGAGACGCGCATCACATAGGGCACGGCCTGCGTCTCCGGCGGCAGCGACGGTGCGCGCTCTTCCGGCGTCAACACGATTTGTTCGATTTCGACCCAGGTTCCGGCCTGTACTTTGGTCATAAATCCTCCATATTAACAAAATTTTATTAACAAAATTTTAGGACGCAGGTTAACGTAGATACGCGCTGATTTTTTCTTATCCGCGTTAATCTGCGAAATCTGCGTCCTGCATTTCAAACGCGCCGAGTGTACGCGCTCTCGCCCATCAACGCCGCCGGGACGGGCAGATCAATCATCCGCTTGAGGCCGGGGGTCGCGGCGATGACGTGCGGGATCATGTTGACGGCGATGCCCATCGTGGCGATGCCGCCCGCAATCTCCGGCTTGATGGCCATGTGGATTTCCGGCTTGCCGTAGATGTGGATGTAATCGCCCGTGTCCTGGGCCTCCAACTGCGGGTGAATCTGCTGCGGATGGATGAGCCGAATAACTTCCTTATCGCCGCGATAGCCAACGCCGATGTGCGCGCAGCCGGCGACCATCCCCGGCTCGACGACGACGTGCGGGGTCTCACGGCGGACATGGCTGATGATCGGCTCGCGGCTCTGCTCGATGCGGTCCACGCCGAGGCCGAGCGCGTCGCTGATCATGTGAATGGATTCGGGGAAGCCAACGTGACCCACGATGGAACCATCGGCTACGCCCGCGCGGAAGGCTTCCGGCGTCGTGCCCACGCCCTGCGTCCGCATCACCGTGGGGCCATAGGGACTGAGGTCGTTCACGCGCGAAGCCTCGATGCGCTCGACGGTGTGATTGCCGCCCGTGAGCGCCACGACCAGCAGGTCGAGCACGAAGCCGGGGTTCACGCCGGTGCCGAGGACCGTGACGCCGTGCTCCAGCGCCAGCGCGTCGAGCTCGTCGGCCAGCTGGGGATTCTGCGCCCAGGCGTCCGCCATCTCCTCGGCGATGGAGATGCAGTTGATGCCCGCGGTGATGATGCGGGTGAGATCCGCCATTTGCTCTTTGACCCAGGAAGTCGTGGCGATGACGACGATGTCCACGGCGTCCTTATCCAGCACCGTTTCGGGCCGGTCGGTCACAACGACGCCGAGCGTCTTGCCCACGCCAAGCACCTCGCCCAAATCCTGGCCGACGTAATCGGGGCGCGCATCCACCGCCGCCACAATCTCCAGGCCGGATTTCTCCAGCATCAGGCGGGCCATCCCGCTGCCCATCGCGCCCAATCCCCACTGCAACACACGCATCGGTCTCATCTTCAGCTCCTCCATGATTTGTGGCTGGATTTTTGGGTTGCGCCTCAAGAGGGGTCAGATGCAGGCCCGGCGCCCTGCAGTGCGGCAGATGGATGACGATCTTGCGCGCGGGGAGACATGTCCGGCGCCCCCTGGCTGGCGACCGTTGGAATTTCCCAGCATTATGTCTGTGTAGTCTAAAGCCAATTAACATAAAAGGAAGCCTCGAATTACCGTTTTTCGCTGCCCATTTGTCACGTTGTGGAGCCTCCCCCTCGCGCCCCCACGTCAGGCTTACGCGACGTTACCCCTCCACACAGGCGCTTACGCCCGCGCCAGGCGTGCGCCTTGATTCTCTCTGGAGTCAGGGCTATAATTCAGGGTAGAAATGCGTTAAGATGAACCGCTCCGTGGAAAGCGGGCAAAAGGTTCAGGCTGATGGAAGAGACCGGCCCCAGGAAGAAAATCCTGTGCATTGACGACACACCCACCGTGCGATTGCTGGTAAAACGGCTGCTATCGCACCGCTATGCCGTGTTCGAGGCCGAAAACGGCCTGCAGGGGATTGACCTGGCGGCGGAAATCCACCCCGATCTGGTGTTCGTGGATCTGCACATGCCCTACCTGACCGGTTACGAGGTCGCCACCCGCCTCAAGACGCTGCTGCCGCACACCCCCGTCATCGCGCTCACGGCGGACATCAGCGCGAATGTCCGCGAACGCGCGCTGGCCTCCGGCTGTGATGGCTACCTCAGCAAGCCCCTTGATCCCGATGAATTTCAGGAGCGCGTCGAAGCATATCTGGGCGGGGAACGGGAAGAGCTTCAGGACGACTCCTACCGCGCGGAATACCAGGGAATGGTCGTTCAACGCCTGGAGCAGAAGGTCCGCGAGCTCACGCAGGCGTTGGAGGAGAACACCCGCCTCAACCGGCAGAACCAGGAGCTGCTGAGCAAGTCACGACGGCGGGCGCGGCTGTTGGAAGCTGCGGCGCGGGTCAGCCGGAACATCACTTCGATTCTCGACCTCGATGCGCTGCTCCATGCCACCGTGGACATCATCTGCGAGGAATTCGGCTTCTACTACGCGGGCGTTTTTCTGGTGGATGCCGACAGCCAGCTCGCGGTGCTCCGTGCCGGCCGGGGGGAAGCCAGCGCCCAAATGCTGGCACAAGGCCATCACCTGCCCCTCGACGGCGCTTCGATGGTCGGCGCCGCAATCACGACGCGCCAGGCTCGCATCGCGCTGGATGTGGAGCTGGAAGCGGCCCGCTTCCGCAATCCGCTGCTGCCCCTCACGCGCTCGGAGCTGGCGCTGCCGCTCACCGTTGGAGGCACCGTCATCGGCGCGCTGACGGTGCAGAGCACGGACGAGCACGCCTTCAGCGAGGACGACATCACGGCCCTGCAGACGCTGGCAGATCAGCTCGCCGTCGCCATCAACAACGCCCGGCTGTTGCACGATCTGGAAGAGGCCCACGCGGCGCTGCTGCGCTCCAAGACCTATGAGGCGATCGCGCTGGCCACAGGCGAGGCGATCCATTGGGTGGGAAACAAGGCGGCGCCCATTCCGGGCAGCGTCGCGCGCATTCGGGAGGACCTGGCGCGATATCTCACGGCAGCCCACGCGCTGTTGGCGCTCATGCCGCCAGACCTGCAAGAGCACAAATACGCCACGCTGTTGCGCGAGGCCGCCGCACAGCTCGCCGCGCACGATTTTGACGTCGAAGCCCTGCACAGCGCCCTGGAGACGCTCGCGCCACGCCAGCTGCGCCGGGGGTTGACGGTGGACTCGATGCTGGAGGACCTCGCCATCATCGAGGGCGGCGCGCGCGCCATCCTCAACCTCAAGGAGGACCTCATCGGCCCGGCGCGGCAGCGGCGCGTGCAGACGTTTTCTCTGCCAGAGTTGCTTAGGGAAACCGTCGCCTCAATGGGCATCCCGGCGGACAGCGTCGCCTTCGATTTTGCCGCCGATGCGCCCGCCGTTCAGGCAGATCGCATTCAGCTTCAACGGGTGTTCATCAATCTCATCAAAAACGCGATGGAAGCCATGGAAGGACAGCCCGTCAGGCGCCTGCGGCTGGCAGTGCAGCGCGCCGAGGAGCCGCGTCGCGTCATCGCCGAGGTGACCGACACGGGGGTCGGCATCCCCCCTGAGCAGCTGGATAAAATCTGGATGGCGTTCTACACCACCAAGGGGGATCGGGGCGGCACCGGGCTGGGACTCCCTGCCTGCGTGCAGATCATCGGGGAACTGGGGGGCAAAATCACCGTCACCAGTGAAGTGGGAAGGGGGACGACTTTCAGCGTGGCGTTGCCGGCAGTGGAATGAGGCCCCGCGCCCGCGTTTTAGCGTGAGATTTATGGCCTTAATGTCAATTCATAATTCAACAAATGAGGAGCATTTATGGAGGACGAGATCAGAATCCTGTTGGTTGATGATGAACCCCTGGTGCGGCGCAGCATGGAGAAGACGCTCATCCGCGCGGGAATGGAGGTGGAGACAGCGGCAGGCGCTCTCGACGGTCTGGCGCGTTTCACGGCCGCCCTGGAGGCGGCGCCCTTCAATCTGGCGGTCGTGGATCTCCACATGCCGGACCTGAGAGGGGTGGATAATCCCGACGCCGGGTTGGAGCTGCTCAGCGAGCTGCTGGCCCGGCAGCCGGCCCTGCCAGTGATCGTGCTCACGGCCTTCGACGAGGTAGGGCGCGCTAAGGAGGCCGTCACGCGGGGCGCCCGGGCGTATTTCGTCAAAGGACGCGAAGCGGGGCTCCTGGAGTTGGTCCATACCCTTTTAGAAGAAGAGGACAAAGAAGAGGACGGAAATGAAGCCTAACGAGAATCTTGCCGAACGTCGCGCCCTGCTCCTGCACGCCGGAGCGCAAGTGGCCCGCAGTATCACTTCCATTCTGGATCCCGAGCGCCTGCTCGAAACTACCGTAGATCTCATCTGTGACGCCTTCGGCTTCTACTACGCGGGGGTATTTCTCCTGGATGAGACCGGCAGCTGGGCCGTGTTGCACGCCGGTCACGGCGAAGCCGGCAAGCGCATGGTCGCCGAGGGGCACAAGCTCAAGGTAGATGGGCATTCGATGATCGGACGGGCGACCGGCGAGCGCCGGGCCCTCATTGCCCTGGATGTGGGGGAGGAGCCGGTGCACTTCAAGAATCCCCATTTGCCCGACACGCGCTCCGAGATGGCGCTGCCGCTCATCGTCGGCGACACGCTCATCGGCGCGCTCACCGTGCAGAGCACGGAAGAGGCCGCCTTCAGCGAGGACGACATCACCAGCCTGCAGGCCATGGCCGATCAGCTGGCCATCGCCATTCACAACGCCCGCCTGCACCGCGAGAATCAGCGTCTGCTGGCGCGTTTTGAACGCCGCACCCGCCTGCTCGCTGCCGCCGCCGAAGTGGGCCGGCAGGTGACCTCCATCCTCGACCTGGAGGTGTTGCTCAACAACACCGTGGACATCATCTGCGACGCCTATGGCTTCTACTACGCCGGCATTTTCCTGCTCGACGAGGCTGGCGAATGGGCCGTGCTGCGCGCCGGTCACGGCGAGGCCGGGAAGCACATGGTCGCCGAGGGGCACAAATTGCGCGTCGGCGGGCATTCCATGATCGGCAGCGCTATCAGCCAGCACAAGGCGCGCATCGCACTCGATGTGGGCGAGGAGCCGGTCCACTTCAAAAACCCCTATCTGCCACATACTCGCTCGGAGATGGCGTTGCCCCTGATCGTGGGCGAGACGGTTATCGGCGCGCTGACGGTGCAGAGCGTCGAGGAACAAGCGTTCAGCGCTTACGACATCACCAGCCTGCAGGCGATGGCGGATCAGCTGGCGGTGGCCCTGCGAAATGCACAGCTGCTCCGCGAACTGGAAGCCGCCCACGCGGAAATCGTCCGCACCAAGACCTATGAGGCGCTCGCGACCGCGACGCTGGAGGCCATTCACTGGATCGGCAACAAGGCCCTGCCGATCACCGCCAGCGTCGAACGCTTGCGTCAGGATTTGCAGGATCTGGCGGGCGTGGATCCGCTGCGCCTCGAATCCATGGGCGAGGATCTGGACATCATCGCGCAGAGCGCGCGGCTCATCGTGGACGTGAAGGAGCACCTCCTCGGGCCCGCCCGCGAACAAAGGCCGCGGCCGGCGCTCCTCGAAGATGTGGTGAAGGACGCCGTCACGCAGTTGGGGCTGGAGCCCGACCGGGTGCGCTATGCCATCGCTCCCGACACGCCGCTGGTGCTGGCGGACACCACCCATCTCGGACGCGCCCTGACCTATGTGCTGAAGAATGCAGTGGAAGCCACGGAAGGGGTCGCCGCGCCACAGATGACGATCTCCATCGCGCCGGCCGAAGGCAACACCGTCGCCGTCAGCATCGCCGATAACGGCGCCGGCATTCCGGCGGAAGCGCTGGACAAGATTTGGGCAGCGTTCTACACGACGAAGGGCACGGCGCACGCGGGCCTGGGGCTTTCCGCCGCGCTGCAGATCCTCAAACAGCTCGAAGGCACCCTCTACGCGCGCAATCTGCCGGAGGGCGGCGCCTGCTTTGAGATGCGCCTCCCGGCCGCCGCGCCGGGCGCTGCCGCCGCGGCGGCGCTGCCGGCGGGCAAGCGGATCCTGCTCCTCGATGATGACGATGCGTGGAGCGCCTTCGCCGTCAAGACGCTGGAACAGGCCAGCAACCAGGTGACACGCACCGGCCAGCTCGAGGGTGCCCCTGAGGCTTACGATGTCATTGTGCTCGATAACGCCCTCGTCGCCGCCGATAGCCTGGACATGCTCCGTCGGCTGCGCCAGGCCGGCTGCGCCGAGAAAACCGTGGTGGTCGCCTCGCGGCTGTGGGCCGAGCGCGCCACCGAACTGCTGCAACTGGGGGCGAAGGACGTGATCCTCAAGCCCTACACTCCTGTAGAGATGGAAAAACTGTTTGCCTGAAGCCGACGCGCGCTCGAAGGGGCCTCGCGGCGAGAACGCTCCCGCCGCGAGGTTTTTGTACCCGCTGGGGGGTCTGCCGCCGTCACCTTCCTGGGAGGCCGGCATCAGCCTTGTGTTATAATAAAATTTTGGAAGCCGCTGGGCGCCACAACTCCTGCCGGCTGCCGACATTTCAACAAGGACAGGAATCACGATACCTATGAATATCGCCAACCGTATCAAAACCCAACCGCGACTCGGCCTCATCATCCTGGCATACATCGCCTTCATCTCACTGGGCATGCCCGATGGCCTGTTCGGCGTGGCGCTCCCCTCGATCCGCACCAGCTTTTCGGTGCCGTTGAATGCCGTCGGCGCCATCTTCATCGCCAGCACGGCCGGTTACATGTTTTCCAGCTTCAACAGCGGTTTCCTCATCTCACGGCTGGGTGTGGGGCGCGTCCTGGCCATCAGCTGTGCGCTGACCGGCAGTGTCCTCATCGGCGACACCCTCGTGCCGAACTGGGGCTCGATGGTCGCCCTGGGCCTGGGAGCGGGCCTCGGTGCCGGTGCCATTGACGCGGGGCTCAACACTTACGTCGCCGCACACTTCGGCGAGGGCTTGATGCAGTGGCTCCATGCCAGCTACGGTATCGGCGTGACCCTCGGCCCCCTCATCATGACGTTTGCCCTCACCTCGCTCAACTCCTGGCGCGCCGGCTACCGCATCGTCGGCATTTTCCAGCTGCTGCTGGCGGCAGGTTTTGCGCTGACGCTCTCCATGTGGAATCAGGGAGAGACGTCCCCGACGGCGGAGCAACCGCAGCGCCTCACGGATTACAAGACGCCGCTGAGCGAGACCTTGCGTCAGCCGCGGGTCTGGCTCAGCGTGCTGCTGTTCCTGTTCTACACCGGTGCTGAGGTCACCCTGGGCACCTGGGTGTACACCCTCCTCACCGAATCGCGCGGGGTGGATCCCACCGCCGCCGGCTTCTGGACGGGCAGTTACTGGGCGATGTTCACGGTGGGGCGGGTGCTGGCAGGACTTTATACGCGACATGTCCGCGCCAACACCCTCGTCCGCGGCAGTTTGATCGCCGCTCTGTGTGGCGCCCTTCTTTTGCTATGGAACCCGGCTCCCGTTGCCAACCTCATCGCCGTGGCAGTCTGCGGCTTTGCCATCGCGCCGATCTTCCCCGCGCTCGTCTCAGGCACCAGTCAGCGCGTCGGCGAGCGCTTCGCGGCGAACACCATCGGGATGCAGATCGCCGGCGGCGGTCTGGGAGGCGCCATCGTCCCCAGCATCGCCGGCGTCCTGGCGCGGCAGTTCTCCCTGGAAGTCATTCCGCTCTGGCTGGTAGGGTTGTTCGTGACCCTGCTGACGGTGTTCCAGGCCCTCTCGCGGCAAAAGACGGAGAAGTCAGTGCTGCCTTCTTGAAAGACGTCCAGGGCAATTCTATCGGTTCTATGCGCCCGCAAGCTAACGGAAGCCGGCCCGGCATTTCAATCGGGGGCAAGCTGCGCAGGGGTGCCTTCCCGAGGTCCCGCCTGTCCGTCCGATGACAGAAATCGCCGGAAGGCCGGGCGTCCCTGATCGATCCCGCGCCTGAGCGCCGGCATCCGCAATGAGGTCAGACAAAACATAAACATGGCTGCTGATACTTCCAAACAGGCTCTGCTATCCCCGCCCCTGTTTCCCGAGCCCGCCGCGAATGAGGAGCTGATTTCGCCTTACAAAGGTCAGTTGGTGAATTTGCTGGTACCGCCGGAAGAGCAAGAGGCCGTGCTGGCTCGAGCCCGGCGATATCCCTCCCTGCAGCTCTCAAACCGCGCGCTGAATGATCTGGAGCTCCTGGCTGTCGGCGGCTTTTCACCTCTGGAGCGGTTCATGGGCCAGGCCGACTATGAGCGCGTGCTGACGGAAATGCGCCTGGCGCAAGGCGCCCTTTTCCCTATCCCCATCACGCTCCCCCTCAGCAAAGCAGAGCTCCCCGCCCACGCGGAATGGATCACGTTACGCGACGCGCATAACGACATCCTGGCAACAATGCGGCTCGAGGAAGTCTTCCGCTGGAATTCCCAACGCGAGGCGCAGCAGGTCCTAAACACCACCGATCCCCGCCACCCGCTCGTATCGGAGATGGAACGCTGGGGGGATTTTTACATTTCCGGGGAGCTGCGCGTCTTACGGCTGCCGCCGCATTACGATTTTGTCGAGCTGCGTCACACTCCGGCGCAGGTACGCGCTCAGCTCGCTGCGCTAGGGCATGCACAGGTCGTGGCGTTCCAAACACGGAATCCCATGCACCGCGTCCACGAAGAACTCACGCAACGCGCCACGGCCCAGGTCAACGGCAGCCTGCTGCTCCATCCGGTAGTAGGGCTGACCCGACCCGGCGATGTGGATCACTACCTCCGAGTGCGCAGCTACAAAACGCTGCTGGAGAAGTATTATGACCCGCGCCGCACGGTCTTGAGTCTGTTGCCGTTGGCCATGCGCATGGCGGGGCCGCGCGAAGCGCTCTGGCATGCGTTGGTCCGGCGCAACTACGGCGCGACACACTTCATCATCGGGCGCGATCATGCCAGCCCCGGCAACGACAGCCAGGGGCGCCCCTTCTATGGACCCTACGAGGCCCAGGAATTGCTCATGCAATACGCCGACGAGCTGGGAGTCCACCCTCTCCCGTTCAAAGAATGGGTGTACTTGCTAGATGAAGACCGCTATGAAGACATAGCACACGTGCCTCCTGGAGCTAAAATCGCCCGTCTCTCCGGCACCGAGGTACGGGAGGAATACCTCGCCAACGGGAAGCCGCTGCCAGAATGGTTCACCCGACGGGAAACCGCCGAAATCTTGTTGGAAGCTTATCCGCCGCGCCACAAGCAGGGAGTGTGTATCTGGTTCACCGGCTTGAGTGGCGCCGGCAAGTCCACCATCGCCAGCGCACTGACCGAACTGCTGCTGGAGCTGGGACGGCAAATCACGCTGCTGGACGGCGACGTAGTGCGCACGCACCTTTCCAAAGGCCTGGGCTTCAGCAAAGAGGACCGCGACACCAACATTTTACGCATGGGCTTTGTCGCCAGCGAGATCGTGCGCCATCACGGCTATGTCGTGTGTGCAGCCATCAGCCCCTATCGCCAAACTCGGAATGAAGTACGCCAGATGGTGGGGACGGAGCACTTCATCGAAATCTTCGTCAATACGCCGTTGGAAGTCTGCGAACAGCGCGACCCGAAGGGAATGTACGCCCAGGCCCGGGAGGGTAAGATCAGAGGTTTCACAGGCATAGATGATCCCTATGAAGCGCCGCTCAATCCCGAAATGGTGTTGGAAACGCTCCACTCCGGCCCTGAGGAGAACGCGCGCCAGATCATCGCCTACTTGAAAGCCCATGCCTTCCTGGCGCCGCATTAGACCAAATCCAGTTCTGGGCTATACTCCAGCGCATGACTGCAGACAGCGTGAGACTTCATGGCGAGCGGGGAGAACATGCGGGTATTTGTGACCGGGGGCACGGGATTCATCGGCAGCGCTGTGGTGCGTTGCCTGCTCGCCGCGGGGCATGAAGTGCGGACGTTGGTCCGTTCTGGTTCCGATACCCGCCAGCTGGACGGCCTGCCGGTGGAGCGAGTGCCCGGCGACTTGAACACCGAGTCGGCGCTGGCCAGAGGGCTTGCCGGCTGTGAGTGGGTGTTTCACGTCGCGCATTGGGAAGCCTACGGGGCAGGGCATGATCCCCGCTGCGCCAACTGTATGGTCCACAGCGGTCACGACGCCGCCGCGATGAATGCCGCCCTGAGCAGTCCATCCGCTCTGTGGCGCCTGATTCGATGGGCGCTCTCTTGAGGACCTCTTCTGGAGGGACGGCCGTTGATTGCGCTGCTGGCTGCGCTGCAAGAGGAAGTGTTGGCCTGTGGCGACGGATGAAGCTGACTCCCGCGCGAGTCGCCGGCTTTCACAATTTCATCGCCACAGGCGAGTACCAGGGACGCGCCGTGCTCCTGACGTGTACAGGCATGGGCCGTCAACGAGCAGAAGTCAATGCCAGCGCCATGCTAGAGCGCTACCCCGTCACAGTAGCGCTCTCCATTGGCTTCTCCGGCGCCCTGGAGGGAACCCAGCGGGTCGGCGACCTGGTTCTGGCGTCAGAGTTGCTTGCCGTCACAGGGTCCCCGGGATGCGAGCCCGCCAGCTATCCCCCGGATCCAATGCGCCTGCTGACCATCACGGCAGCGCTCCGCGAGACCTCGCTGCGCGTGAAAACTGGCCCCACGGTGACAACGCCGGGCGTCATCCCCACTCCAGAGGAAAAAGAGGCGCTGGGTAAGCAAACCGGCGCCATCGCCGTAGATATGGAAAGCTACTGGATCGCCCGGATTGCCGCAGAACGCGGCCTCCCCTTCCTGGCACTACGGGTCATCTCTGATGCGCAGGCAGACCGATTGCTCCCCTTCGAGCACCTCGCGGACGCGAACGGCGCCTCAAGAGCGCGCTGGCTGATGGCTCACCTGCTCCGCGAACCGGGCGGCCTGGCCATGCTGCTGAAGTTGGGACGCCATGCCAGAGAGGCCCGGCGGACATTGGCCGCCGGAGCTGCTTGCGCCGTCGTCGCGCTGTAGATCTCCCAACCGGCCAGCCTCATCCCGTCAGCTGCGGCGAGGTCAAACCGCCCTTTGATCTTTGGCCCGGAGTTGCCTTTGCGTAAGCCTGATTTGACGAATTTGCCAATCTCCCTATACTGAATTTAATGGCGTGGTATCCAGCCATGGGGTAGTTTTCACCGCTTCAAGGAGGGACTATGAGCCTGATGCGTCGAATTCTAGGCGTGCTGGTCATGATTGCCGGTATCCTGGGGCTGCTCCTGGCCCTGGCCGGGCTGGCGCTGGTGTGGATCGCCAAACCAGGGGCGACCGTCGCCCTCAATGCCACCCTCGACACGCTCGACCGCAATATCGGCGCGAGCAAAAGCGTCATGGAGACCACCGCGCAGGCGCTCGGCGCTACCGTCGAGGGCGTGAATGCGCTCTCGACGATGCTCGACACCACCGCCAATACGGTGGAAGAAAGCCAGCCGGTCATCGCTAACGCCAGCGCCGTCCTCTCGGAGACGCTGCCCGCCACCCTCGAAGCCGCTACGGCGTCGCTCCAAACGGCCCAGGAGGCCGCCGCAGTGCTCGAAGACACCATCCAATCCCTTGAGACTTTTCGAGCCGTGGTCAGTGAGGCGCCCTTGATTGGGGACCTGCTCGGGCCGCCGGGCGCGCCTTACACCCCGGAGAAGCCGCTCGCCGACTCGCTGGGGGAGCTGGCGACCAGTCTGGAGGACTTGCCCGCCACTTTCGTCGAAACGTCGGCCGGTCTCAGCGCCACGAAGGACAACCTGGATGCCATCCAGGAGAACCTGATCACCATGTCCACCAGCGTCGGACAGCTCTCGGCCAGCCTGCAAGAGTATCAGACGATGGTGCGCCGTTCCCAATCCTCTCTAGATGACGTGAGCGCGATTCTCAAGAACCTGCAGAGCCATTTGCCGTCCATCCTCAACTGGGCGGCGCTCGTCCTGACCCTGTTCTTTGTCTGGCTGCTGATCGCGCAGGTCGTCATCCTCACGCAGGGAGTGGAGTTGTTCCACGGCACCGCGACCCACATGGAAGGCTGAGGCCGGCAAGCGCAGCCTATCTCACCCAACATCAGGAGGCTTTCAATGAAACTGACCATGAATACCACGGTAGGCGAGCTTTTGGAAATCCCGCAGGCCAGGGCTGTCGTGGAGCAATACGCTCCCGGCGTCACCACCCATCCGATGGCGATGATGCTCAAAGGCCTGACGATCGCTAAACTGGTCGCCATGCCGCAAGCGGCGCAATTCGGCCTGACCCAAGAGAAGGCGGAAGAGATGCTCAAGGAAATCAACCAACGCCTGCCGCAATCCTGAGAGTACTCAGGGCGGCTTTTGGATTCGCACCGCACGTCATCGCTTTCAGCTCTCGGAAGATCATCTTGCCGCAAATTGGCCCGCAAGCGACCCAAACGTGAGAGGAAAGCGGCGAGAATTCGCGGTTGACCCCGGAAACCCGGGGTCAACGATCTACGCCAGGGGACACAAGCAACTGCGCCCAAAAACCATTGGGGGCGGTTATTTGTGTTTACCAGAGAGGACAACATGCCGCCCCCTGGGCCTGACATCCGCTCATCGGCCCATAAGGGCCGCCGCATTCCGAGCGCTTCGCCCCGTCGCCAGATGTCCCTCTGAACAGTTGAACAAGAGGCCTGTTGCTATGAGGTATAATAATGGTATAATGTATGAGTAATCAGTCACCCATCGGCAGCTGACAGGCCCCTGAAAGCTCGCCACGACGTCAGGACAAGTAGCTGCAATCTGTTGGCGACAAACAAACTATGTTAAGCGACGATCTTCTATTCTCTAACATTCTGATCGGAAGTTCAGATGAAGCCTTGGGACGCGCCTTGCGTCCGGTGTTGCAGAACGCGGGGTATACGGTGCAAGTGGCCCGCACAGGAAGCGCCCTCCTCGAAGCCGTGGCCGTCTCACCGCCACGGTTGCTCTTAGTGGACACCGGTCTCCCCGATATGGACGTGCTGACCGTGATACGCCACGTCAAGACGCAACGAAAGCAAAATTTTTTCCCCATCATTGCTCTCGCCGAGCCGGGGGTCCTCGATCCTGCGACGCTCATCAACGCGGGCGCCGATGAACTGCTCAACAAGCCCGTGTCTAACACGGCGTTGCTCGTGCGGGTGCGTTCAATGCTGCGCCTGAAAGCCGTCACCGAGGAGCTGCAAGACCTGAATGCCACCCTGGAAGAGAAGGTCATCGAGCGCACCGAGGCGCTGGACAAAGCTCATGCCGCACTACGTCACACCGAAAAGCTCGGCGCGTTAGGTCGGCTCGCGGCCTCTGTCGCTCATGAGATCAATAATCCCCTCACCGGCATTTCGACGTATCTCTATCTTCTAAAACAGCAACTACCTTTTGACGCCCGCGTTCAGGCGAATATCGAGGTCATCGAACGGCAAGTAGCTGCCATCGCGCACCTGACCAAAAAACTGCAGCGTTTTTCGAAGCCGGCGCAGGAGCAACGTCGGCCCGTCGCGATCAGCCGGGTGGCGGAAGACGTGCTGGCGCTCGTCCGCAAAAACCTGGAACAACACAAGATTGAAGTCACCTACACCTGTGCGCCTGATATTCCCCCGCTGCTGGCGTCCGCCGATCAATTGGGCGAGGTGGTGCTGAATTTGCTGCTCAATGCGCGCGATGCCATGCCTGCCGGCGGCCAGCTCTGCCTCCAAATCACAGAGGATGCGCAAACGGTGTGCATCACCGTGCGAGATACTGGGGAGGGGATGTCGCCTGAAGTGCAGGAACACATTTTCGAGCCTTTCTACACCACCAAGGGCGAGCAAGGCACCGGCCTGGGACTGGCCATTTCCTACCGTATCATCCAGGAACATGGCGGCGACATCAGCGTTGCAAGCGCCCCCGGCGCGGGAACCACATTCACCATCCGATTGCCGTTGAACGCTGCCCATACCGTGGGTGAAGGAGCGGAAACGCATGTTTATCAATTGGAAAACCCGTGAGCTCAACCTGAACATCGTGTATTACGGCCCGGCGTTGAGCGGCAAGACCACCAACCTGGAAAAAATCCATGCCCGGCTCAAGCCGGAAGTCCGCAGCGAGCTGTTCATGCTCAATACACATGAGGATCGCACCATTTTCTTTGACTTCCTGCAGCTGACGATCGGCGAGCTCTACGGGCTGCGGCCCAAATTTGGGCTCTACACCGTTCCGGGCCAGGTGTATTACACGGTGACGCGCGAAACCGTCTTGACTCGCGCCGATGCCATCGTTTTCGTGGTGGACTCGCAGGCCGCGCGGTTGGAGGACAACCGCGACTCATGGCGGGACATGCGGGTCCAATTGCAGCGGCTCAACCGCTCCCTGGAGACGACGCCCCTTGTCATCCAGCTCAATAAGCGGGATCTCCCCTCTGCGCTGCCGATAGCCACCCTGCAGGCAGAGCTGGGGCTTGGCACCTGGCCCTGCATCGAAGCCGCCGCCGTCCGTGGACAGGGCGTGCAGGAGACTCTCCACGCGATCATCCACGCCGAGTTGGCAGACGTGCAGCGCAAACTCGCCGCGGCGCGGGTAGCCCCAGGAGCGTCGGCATGAAGGAAGTGCAATACCTCATCTCCCAATTGGGACAGCAACCCGGCTTTAGCACAGTAGTGCTCACGGACGCCTCAGGGTTGAGCATGGCCACGGCCGGCGATCTGCAAACGGCCCAAGCGCTGGCAGCCATCGTCGCCGAGGTCCTGCGGGTCATTTGCCGGGCCGGCGAACGCCTGGAAATGTCCCCCCTCAGCGAGATGATGTTGCTCTCGCAAGACGCCCGAGAGGGGGTGCTCTACCGGCAATTCGAGGCTGGCGGACGTTCTCTGGTGTTAGCAATGGTTATCCAGCCCAATTACACCTATTGGCCGGCCACCAGCCAGGTTATCCGCAAAATTCAACAGCTGTTACAGAAATAATTTCCAGGTGATGCCCTCATCAGGCAGGAAGTGACCATGGCGCTTCAAGGCACGTTAGGGGATTTGAGCCTTTCGGATTTGATCCAGCTGCACTGTCAGGCGGGAAGCACAGCGCGACTCACCATCCAGAAAGCGTCTGGCGAGAGTGGCCGGCTCTATTTTGAGGGCGGCGAGATCGTCCACGCCGAAGGCGAAGGCTTTCAGGGCAGCGAGGCCGTCTACGCTCTGCTCACCTGGCAGGAAGGCAGCTTCGAGGTAGACCAGAACACCGCCGCGCCTACCCGCACCATTCGGATGCCCTGGTCAGCGGTGTTGATGGAAGGGTTGCGACGGGCTGACGAACGTCGGCGCAACGAAAACAGCTCGAAAAATCAGGAGGGAGTAATGGCAGGGGAAAATCGTCGTGAACGTTTGGCGCAGATTTTGAGCCAGTTGGTGGAGTCCTCCGGCGATGTCCGCGGCGCGGCGGTAGTAGGCCGCGACGGGTTGATCATCGCGGCGCATTTGCCGGCGAAAATGGAGCAGGCCCGCGTCGGCGCGGTCGCCGCAGCGCTGCTCAGCCTTTCGGGACGGTCTATCGGCCAACTGGAACGGGGTGAATTCCAGCAAACGCTGATTCAGGGCACGGAAGGCAATGTCCTCATCACCGATGCGGGCAAAAACGCCGTGTTCGTGGCCCTCACCGGCAAGGATGTCAATCTTGGCATGGTCTTCCTCGAAGTGCGTGAGGCAGCCGGCGCCGTTGCTGAAATCTTGAGCTGAAAAGGACCCTCCCATGGCCAAAATCATGGATGAAATCAAGCAGATCAGCATGCTCACCGATGAAGACCGCGCCCTGTTGTGCGACATGCGCGGCGTCATAGAACGGCGTGCGCCAGAAATTGTCGCGCTGTTCTACGCGCACTTGCAGCGCTTTCCGCATCTCGACGCCATCCTGAACGCGGAGCCGGGCCGGATCGAACGGCTCAAAGGGCATCTACAGCAATGGCTGATCACTCTGGCCGACGATACCCATGGCGACGCCTACTACGCGCGGCGTTATCGCATCGGCAAACGTCACGTCGAGGTCGGGCTTGAACCGCGTTACGTCGTCGCGGCGATGGCTTTCTGTCGCGCCCACGCCGCGCGGTTCATCGTCGAGGAGGAGTATGCTGCCGATCCCCAAAAAGAAGCCCGCATCCGCGCGCTGAATCGGATCATGGACATAGATCTCAACATCATGCTCCAATCCTACGACGATCACCGCATCGCCCAATTCCTGGAAGTCACCGGTTTTAGCCGCGAGTTGTTCGACAACTTAATGTCCGGTCTGGGCTAGCGTAGCGGTCGCTGCCGCGGGGGAGGTTCCCCTGGCAGATTCATACGTGTGCCATTTTCCGAGGAGACGTCATGTGCTGGCGCACATCATCCAAGGATGAAAATGTGCGGTCATGGTTCAGCCTGGCGTCAGGTAGCTCGACGGCGATGGATGAACCTTTGTAAGCTGTAGCTTTTGCCCCTCTTCCAGTCCCCTCCCCAACGGCGCCTGCGCCGTTGGGGAGGGGGAGAAGAAATAAGGGGGTTTTGCAGGCGGGCGTAGCCCGCCTGCAAAACCCCACAAAAAAAAGTCCCCCTTTCCCCCGCGTGTGCGGGGGAAAGGGGCCAGGGGATAGGGGGCAAAAGTTGATTTTCAATCTTCAGCAGTCACCAGGAAATCTTGCGTTTTTTAATCAATGGCTGAACAGTTACCATGCTGAAGCGCGTTGTTTGAGGACGTGGCAGCCCCGGGGGTAAGGAATTTCTGATCTGATTCGTGAAATTCGTGTTCATTCGGGGCCATTTTTGAAGGAGACGCCATGTGCTGGCGCACATCATCCAAGGATGAAAATGTGCGTCGTGAGCAGCGACGGCGACGGCTCACGGGTCGACACGAGCCCAGCGCGCTGAAGCGCGCTGTTTGAGGACGTAGCAGCCCCGGGGTAAGGAATTTCTGATCTGATTCGTGAAATTCGTGTTCATTCGGGGCCATTTTCGAAGGAGACGCTCGATGCCAACACAAACATTGTTTGAAAATGCGGAACACAAGAATATTTTGCTAGAGGATTTCACCTCTGGCGAGATGGTGCAAGCAAATCAACACATCATTGTCCATAATGGACGGGGGATGCTACTCGATCCTGGCGGGCACAAGGTTTATTCCGAAGCCGTGGGCGAACTCGCGACCGTGCTGCCCTTGGGCGCCCTGGATTACATCTTCTTCTCCCACCAGGACCCCGACATCATCGCGGCGGCCAACGGCTGGCTGATGATCACCAATGCCAGAGGACTCCTGCCCCAACCATGGATTCGTTTCATCGCACACTTTGGCGTAGATGAGCTGGTGGTCAACAATATCATCCCCATACCAGATGGGGGAATGGTAGTGGATCTCGCCGGCGCCCGGCTAAAGTTGTTGCCGGCGCACTTCATCCACTCGGCCGGCAACTTCCAGATCTACGATCCGATCTCCAAGATCCTCTACTCCGGCGACCTCGGCGCGTCGCTGGGCCAGACCTACGTCAAAGTCACTGATTTTGACGATCACATCCAATACATGGCCGGCTTTCATCGCCGCTACTTCCCCACCAACAAGGTACTGCGGCTCTGGGCCGACATGATTGCGCCCCTGGACATCGAAATCATCGCCCCCCAGCATGGAGCGATGATCATGGGCAAAGAGAATGTCCAACGGTTCATTCAATGGGTGCGAGAATTGGATTGCGGGCTTGACCTGATGGGAAAAATTTATCGCCTGCCTGAGTGAGAACGATGCCAACACAAGCGCAGATTTTGGTCGTAGACGATGAGGCCGTCACGCGAACGGGATTGGAGCAAATCCTGACTTACGCAGGATACGCGGTGACGACGGCGAGCAGCGGAGCGGAAGCCCTGGGAGTCTTGCGCAGGCGCCGCTTCGAGATGCTCATCACGGACCTGCAAATGCCCGGCATGGATGGCTTTGAGCTGCTCCAGGCGCTCAAACAGCAGGGGGCTCAATTCCCCGTGCTCGTGCTCACCGGCCATGGAACCATGGAAACGGTGGTGCAGGCGCTGCGCTATGGCGTAAATGACTTCCTCAGCAAACCCTATCATCCTGAGGAATTGCTCTCCATTGTAGAACGCGAAGTAGCGCGTTACCGCCGCAGCCTGCCGCCAGGAGCGGACAAAACGTGGGAGCTCCGGCTGTCGCCTCAGGTGCTGGATCGTCTCGACGACACTCTAGCGCAGCTCCGCGCCGAGGTGAACGCGCGATGTGTGCTGTTGCTGGAAAGCAGCGGCGCGGTCATAGCGAGCAAAGGCGCCCTCCAGGAGATCAATGTGAGCGCGCTGACCGCCTTGATCGCGGGGGATTTCGCAGCGACCGCCGGGGTGGCCTCGCTCCTGGGGGAACAGGACGCCTTTCGACTGAACTACCACCAGGGGGAAACATACAGCGTCTATTCGGCGCAGGTCCTGCCGACGGTCTTCCTGCTCATCATTTTCGGCCAGGAGATCAAGTTGGGGACGGTGATGTATTATGCGCGTCGGGCCCTGGAAGAGGCGCGGGAAATCCTGCCGCCGGCGCCCCTTCCCGTTCCATCCTCAGCGCCGGCAACGACGTCCGATCTCTCGCCGGTCCCTGTCCCCTCGACCCCACCCGAGACCGCCGTCGAAGCGGAGGCGGAAACGTCTGGCGTGGAGCTCTACTCGCTGGAACAAATCCTCGAACAGGGGCTGCTCGCGCCGGAACTGTTAGACGTGCTGGATGAACAGCTCAACCAAATGTGGAAAGAGGAATAGCATCGCGCTCCCACCGTTTCACTCAGGCCATTAGCGCCCCAGTAAATGCCCACGCATCCGCGAACTCTTTCTATCCCCCTGCAAAAAAGGCCGCTGCACCGTTGGTATGAAAAGTCCCCTGGCATCAAAACCAGGGGACTTCGAGAGATGACCGGCGTTGTCAGCGCCTTCCGCAGGCCTCAATAGTGCGTGACCACTTTCGTGCCCACCGGCGCCCAGTTGTAGAGCCACTGCGCATCGGGCGTGCGCATGTTCACACAGCCATGGCTCATCGGCGTGCCAAAGTTATTGTGCCAGTACGTGCCGTGGATCCCATATCCGCGATAGAAGTACATCGTGTAGGGCACATTCGGCAGATAATAGCCCGGCCCCGACATGGGGGTGGACAGATATTTGACGTAGATGGAGTATGTGCCCACCACGGTGGGAGTGCGAGAGGTGCCGGTGGAGACGACGGCCGTGAAAACCGGCGTCTGTCCGACATAGGCCGTGAGGGTCTGCCGGCTCAGGTTGATGTCAATCCACTTCTCGCCGGGCGCGCCCGGAACGGGCGCCGGGGATGGCGTGATCGGCGGGACGCCGCCTCCCGCGCCGGGGATCACCAGGCGTTGCCCCACGTAAATGAGATCGGAAGACAGCCCATTGGCGGCGCGAATGGCCGCCGCGGTGGTGCCATACCGCAATCCCAGCCGGAAGAGATTTTCCCCAGGCTGCACGATGTGGATGCCAGTCGTCGCCGGGGTTGGCGCAGGGGCCGGGGCAGGCGCAGTTCCCGCGTCGGGAAGGGTGAGGCTCTGCCCCACATAGATCCACGAGCGCGTGGTCAGCCCGTTCGCTGCCGCCAGCGCATTCACGCTGATGCCGTACCGTCGCGCGATCGCGTACAGCGTGTCCCCTGGTTGCACCACGTAGGAGGTTCCCTGTGCAGCTGCCGGCGTCGCCAACGCCAGCAGATTCACCAGCACCATGAGCGGCAATACCCACTTCCACGCCTTCAACACGACTTTCCTCATCCCCCGCATCATAGATGACCCCCTTTGAAAATAGTAATCAGTGAGCCGTGAATCGAGAACCGTTGCAGCCTCTGCTTACTGCCCCCGGCTCACGATTCACATCTTCATTCGCGGTGCTGTGCCGGAGGGACATGTCCATTCCTTCGAAAAATAGAGAGCAGCGAGTCAGCAGTCAGCGAAAAAGCGAATAAGCGAAAAAAATCACTTGCGTGACAAAGGTACCGCCACTGACTGAAGAACGGAAAATTTCCTGGCGACTACTGAAGATTGAGAATCGACTTTTGCCCCCTATCTCCTGGCCTCTTCCCCCCCCGCGCGGGGGGAAGAGGAACTTTTTTTTTGTGGGGTTTTGCAGGCGGGCTACGCCCGCCTGCAAAACCCCTATTTTTTTCTCCCCCTCCCCGACGGCGCCTGCGCCGTTGGTCTTGCCCCGAAAAAATGGACACATAGATAAGGGTAAAGTATACTAATACCAGATGTGGAAAGGAGCAAGATCATGGCCGACCGACGACAATATACAGCAGAGTTCAAACGTGAAGCTGTACAG
>Ga0209201_1000193_pt1 | contig 94270 bp, 77 predicted proteins | sample AD_UKC055_MetaG_FD_184411 | JGI IMG/M metagenome (GOLD analysis project Ga0209201, IMG submission 184411) | Active sludge microbial communities of municipal wastewater-treating anaerobic digesters from USA - AD_UKC055_MetaG (SPAdes) (version 2) | ecosystem: Engineered > Bioreactor > Anaerobic >...
AAGGCCGGGAAGCACACTTTCTTCACCCCATTTTAAGAAAGATCGCCCATCGACAGGCACAGAGGCCTGTCCCACCAGGGGGCCAGGCATCCCCACCAGGGGGCCAGGCATCCCCACCAGTGGGCCAGGCGTCCCTGCCTGGCAAAGAAGGCCGGGAAGCACACTTTCTTCACCCCATCACCGGCCCTGCCGGAGCAAGGCTCATAATGACGGCGAAATCCGTTCTTTCCCTCTCGCGTGTTCCATCCGTCCTATTGGTCCTATTGGTCTCATTCGTCCCATTCTCCTACGCAGAATCGGAGTTACGCGATCCCTGGACCGATGCGATGGCATCGATAGGAAAAACTCCCGATGACCTGCGATTCGACCGATACGACTCCTCGCTTTTCGGCGGCGGGGACCTGCGACTGAGTTTCTTCGATCTTCTAATCAATAATCCCCTCAAAGTCGAACCGTATTGCATTCGAAGCAAAGAGATTTACCTGGAAAAATCCGCTTCGCTCCATGATGCGCTGATGCTGATGAGCATTCGAGTCGATGAAGGGGTGCGGCGTGGATTGTATTTCAACGACCTGGAAGAGGTTGAAAAGACTGCCGAAGAACCCGATGGCATTCTTGTGGCTTTGGACACGCTCTATAAGCAATACGGGAAACATATTCCCGCAAGCCTTCGGCGCGAAATTCGGAAATGGTCCGCAGAGGCACACCCGGAACTTGTGAAATGCCTGGCCCTGCTTCTGGGCGCATCGGCGCAGGGACTGGCCTGGCACAAAATGGCGTTTCAGCGCATCGACCGTGACAATCTCGAAAAACTCTCGGATCGCCTGCACACCTTGCCGCTCCTAGAGGAAGGCGACATGGATTGGGATGTGTACCGGCTCATCCGCGAAGTCGATTACAAGTTCCTCTATGCGGGGGCGCTGGACATCTCGCAGGCAGTGGACCGCGCAACGGCACGGTTGCTTTCCGCCTCGGATGAGTTATACACTCCGCCGCTTCGCCTCAAGACTATTCTCGGCGAAATCCAAATCGGCACAACCGGCGATGATACCTTTGAAAGCAAGAAGCATCTCTTCCTTACAATAGACTGGGGTGGGAATGACACCTATTTCAATGCGGCATCTTCGCGCCCGCCCGTTTATCCCCTCGGCATCACAATCGACCTGAAAGGCAATGACATCTATACCGGAAACGGATCTGCCGGGGCGGGAATCCAGGGATACGGCTTTCTGGTGGACTCCGATGGAGACGACCGGTATGAAGCGGAGGAACTCGGACAGGGCTGCGGGGTGTTCGGAGTGGGTGCGATTCTGGACGCCGGCGGGGACGACACATATCAATCCGTTACCCTGGCGCAGGGGTCCGGGCAATTCGGATTGGGTTTGCTGATAGACCGGCGAGGAAACGACACCTATTCCACCTATCGCCTGTCACAGGGCTACGGGTTCACGAAAGGCTGCGGGCTGTTGATGGATTGCGACGGAGATGACCGTTACATTGCCGACGATACGGATATCCGGTTCCCATCTTCGCAAACAGGAGAGCATAACGGCAATCTCTGCCAGGGGGCGGGGGCCGGGTTGCGCGGGGATTTGTGGCATGGTCACAGCCTGGGCGGGGGGATCGGGATATTGATCGACGCGCAAGGGGATGACTGCTATCAGGGCGGTATATTCGTGCAGGGGGTAGCGTACTGGTATGCGGTGGGAATGCTGGTGGATGGAGCAGGAAAGGATCTTTATGAGGGCGTATGGTACACACAAGGTGCGGGCGCTCATTTCGGGGCCGCGGCGCTCATCGATGAGTCCGGGGATGACCGATACACGGCATCCATCAATGTGGCACAAGGCGGGGCGCACGATTTCTCGCTTGCCATGCTGGTGGATCGCGCGGGGAACGACACCTATCAGGCTCCCAATCTCAGTATGGGAGCCGCCAATGCAAATGCCATCGGCATTCTGCTCGATCGGAATGGAAATGACCGCTATGGAACAACCGGTTCCCTGACACTCGGCGCGGCACAGATCGGTGTGGATCAACTGAGTTTTCGCGATTTTACGTTTTCGTTCGGACTTTTCATGGATCTGGGCGGCAGAGACTCTTACCCGCGCGCTCATCAGGGTGACAATCGGATCTGGAACCAGCGGCAATGGGAGGCTCGTTCCTTCTTTGACAATGAGAATGGAATCGGCCTTGACGGGGAATATGCAAAACCCTGATCCGGCCTTTTATCCGGAAGAATCGCGGCATCCTCGGAAAAAGTTGGCAGATTTTTCCCTCTCGTGTGCCACATTATCCCTGCAATACTAGACCGTCGTCGCGTTGATATGGGAACTCTGCTTTCCGGTTTGGAGGGCCACGGGGCATCAGATCAATTTCGCGGCAAATTCGATTTGACACGAATTGCATCGTAACGTAAAATAAAAGAGATGCTTCGATATGCTTCTCGTGAAGATGAGAAGCGGCGAGGTATCGGCAGCAGATATTCGAATGTATCGGAAATAACCGGATGTCAAACCGCGAAGGCATGGCAGTTGCTATACAAGAAACCGTACTTGCAATCTTCATGCGAGAGGCAAATCGTCCGCATTTCTATGCAGGTGAGTTCCGTTACTTGCCTTCGGGGAAAGCGTTAAGCTGCCTGTAGTGTCCTTAGATCGATTGCATTGCCTGCAGGCGCTTTGCGCGGAGCAAGATTCGGAGTTAGAGGGATGTCTGCTCGCTGGCTGATTTCAATCGTTCTGGCAGCGTTCTTGTACGGTTGTACAACCTCGCCCACCCAGACCGGTGTGCCTCTGATACTGGACCCGATCTCCAGTGTCCCAGACAGCGAAGCACGCGCGTTGGAGAAGCAGCGGGAAGAACGTCGGCAACTTGCCGAGCGGTTGCTCAGCCAGGCAGAGCAACGGTCCAAGACCCGGCAGCCGAGTATGTGGAATCCCCTGGGGCAAAGCGGGCATCAGGGCGCGCCATCCAACCTCGAACCGATTAAAATCCTGAATGAACCATGGTCGGCGCTGAGAAAAGCTATTGCGCCCGCGGGTTCCCCAATCAGTGTCACTCCCCAGCATTCTCTTCGCGAGCAAATGTTCAAGTGACCCCGATCCCCTGGCGTGTTCCAGCACACAGAGGCATCAGTCATCGCCGTAACCGGAAATGTGGGCATCGCCGCCATACCGGACAATATCCCCTGCGCTGACCGTGCCGTTGGAGGGGTGATAAAAACACGATCCGCTGACCGCCTCGCCGCGAGCCTGCTGGACCGCAGGCCAGACTCCGCCGCTGTCATATTTATCCGGACCGAAACTGGCAAGCCCATACCCATCGATCAGCGGATCAACCACAAACGATAATCCCCATCGCCCCTTATAGTTCACGTAGGTATAGCTGGAATACGCCGGGACCGTAGCAATCCAAAATCCCTCGCCGGTTTTAAAAAAAGGATCCGCATAATCCACACTGGACATATACGCCACTGGAGTGGTGAGTTCCACCAGTGCCTTCACAATATGATTCGCGGTGTGAAGTTGACCTTTGGCGGGGTATTTCTCCATCAGCGGGTACGGGTATTGCCCGTTATCCGTGCGGTACAGCTCCAGCGCGGAGGAAAACGAGCGCAGCTCCGCTTTCACCCGCGCTACTTTCGCGCGGACCTGCGCATTCAGGAAATTCGGGACTGCAATGGCCGCCAGAATCCCGATGATGGCCACAACAATCAGCAACTCGATCAGTGTGAAGCCCTGTTTTCTGTCCATGGTTCCGATTCTCCGGACAGTCCTTTCCCCATAAAAAGAATAACATGGATCTCCTTGCTGTGGAAGCCGGAAAAAAGAGTATCGGGAACACCCTCACCCCACCACGACAGGATACCCAACTACTGTGGCGGTTTTCTCAGTATTGCCTCATTTTTAGCCAGTTCTTCCAAGAATCTGCCGATCTCCTTTTTCCCCTGCGGTGTCGGTTCAAGTTGAAGAGCGCGGTTGTATGCGGCGCGGGATTCCTCGATTCTACCCAGTGTTCCCAGCGCTCCTGCGTAGTTTCTCCAATGCTCTGCGCGCTCCGGGTCCATCCGGCAGGCCTTCTCCCACCACGGAATCGAGTCCCGGTACATTTTCATCGCGGATCCATGAAATCCGAAATGCATATACTCCGCTCCCTCACGGATACAGCACTTCCCGATATTGGGAATGGTATCCACAAAAGGACCCTCCAGCTTGAGGGTGCGCATGTATTCATCCCTGGCGGCGGCATACTCCCCCGATTCGTAATAGGCCCATGCACGCCAATAAAGGCTCTCCTTGCGCACCGGACCCAGACTGTCGGCTTTAGCCAGTAAATCGAGCGCCAAGTGTCGCATTTGAGCCTTCCGGCTTGCCGGACCCTCCTCAAGAGCCTGGTCGATAATATCGCTCGCCCGGCGAAGATACCGGTCGCATTGATCCTCCCGTACTCCATGCCACCACACAAGCGGCCCGCCGGCTATCAGCAGCGCAAGCCCCACCCAACGCCATATCTTACCCCGCCGGTCTCCCCGCTGTTCTTCCGGCGCGCTCAATGCTCCCATTGCGAAACCGAACATCGACCAGAACATTGCTGCGCTGGAGGTATGACGCAACGTTACGGTGAACAAGTTATGCCCCAACGTTCCCGCAACGGCCACCCAACAAGCCCCGGCGAGCAACCCTGCTGTGCGATCCGAACTGCGAAGTTGTTGGAGCAGTGTCCTTCCCCAAAAAAATAAGGCCCCCATCCACAACAAAAATCCCAGCAGACCCAGATTCACCAGAACCTCAAGAAACTCGCTATGTGCGTGCTCCACATAAAATCCGCCAATCGGAAGATACCGCGACAGCCTGGGATCCCTCACATCCGGGAATCGAACTGGAAAAGCATCCAGCCCGACCCCGCAAAGCGGACTTTCTTTGAGCAACTTCATACAGGATGTATAAATCAGGCCGCGCTCTTCCAATGACGAGCCGACCCCTCCGGCGAATCGCCGGTAAAGACCTGCAAGCGCAGGCCACAACACAATGACCAGAATAACGGCTGTAACCGTTCCGGCCACGAGAGTTCTCGGCCTCCTGATTATCTCCCCCGCTCTTCTGAGGTATTCCCTCCTGTTTGGAAGGATGACAAGAAGCGCCACAAACGACCAGGCAACACCAACCCAGACGCCACGACTCAGGCTGAGAACAATCGCGATCACCTGCAATCCCGCCGAAATCCCGGCCAGAACCCCGCGCCATCGTTTCTCTGATTCCAGGCCGAATGCCGCCGCTAATGGAATGGTTGTCAGGAGATACCCCGCCATGAAATCGGGATTGCCCAGTGTGCTTGTGACACGCTTGAAATCTCCGCCCCAGTCAAAATCCCCCCAAAGAAAGAAATCATATCCAAGGCTTTGCACACAGGCATACACGGCAACAATCAGCGGAATCACGGTTCCAAACCAGAGAACCTGACGCCGAAACCACTCCGACCGGCCCGCGCCGATGGATACGACAACGAGAGTCATCAATGCCAGCATCCGGGAGAGTTCGCGAAACGAGCGTGGAATCGGCGCGATCCACACCGCCGAGATCACGCACCAGAGCAGGTAGGCTGCCAGGCAAATCAGGGTCGCCCGCCATAACCTCCCCCCGGGCCATCCTTCCCGCCACATCAGCACAATCTCCACAATCAATGTCAGCCACACCAGCACATAAAGCGTGGTGGTTTTGGAAAAAGCGGTTGTAGTATGCTGACCGGAGAACAGAAGGGCAATCAGACTCAGGATGGTAAGAACCAGAAGGTCGCGGTATCGGCGAAGGAACTCAAACGGCGCAGGGGGTTCCATCATGTCGGATCGGGGATACTTTCCGGTTTTACTCTGGTATTCTCGGTATGCTGCCTTCTTTGGACAGTGACATCAAGATTGGAGGTCTTTCATGGCGCTCATCGGGATCGGGATCGATATCGCTCAAATCGACCGATTTGAGCGAATGGAACGTCTGTACGGAGAACGGTTTCTCCGCCGGATTCTTCATCCGATTGAACGGAACCTTCTGGAACGGCGGAAGAACCGGGCGGAGTTCCTTGCGGGACGATTCGCCTGTAAGGAAGCCGCAAAAAAAGCGCTCGGAGAGTTCCCCGGATGGGGCATTGCCTGGAATGACATCTACGTAGTTGAACGAAAAAACGGCCGTCCGGTCCTTTTTTTCGAGGGCCGGGCAGCCGCACTTGCTGCACAATTGGGGGTCTGCGCCGGACAGGTTTCCATCAGTCATGACGGAGCCATCGCTGTGGCAGAGGTTGTTCTTGAATCGGCTCAATAGTGATCGCCGATCTTTTCTCCCATCTATCCTTCTGTCTCTCTCTTCTATCCAGGGATTTTTCCGAACAGCATGAACAGAGGCACTCCATCCCGCACCTGGACCAGAAGCGGTTTCGCATTTCGATACAGATACCATTCAATACCGACAAACATTCCCTGCCTGCATTGAAGCAGGTGAAAGTCGTACGGGGGATCGCAATCATAAATGATGTCGGGATTGAGGACACCCCGCTCCTGCCAGTATCCAATCACCGCATAGTTCATGGAAAGCGGGCGCATCTTCGCCCCGGGCGGAACGATCCGGTTGACTTCCTCCACAAACGGACGGGTCAAGGCATCACACCAGTAAGTCGATTCCATGCCGAGCCGTTGCGCACCCGGAAGTCCGCCGCACAAAAAGTTGAAATAGGACAACTGGCACGGGTGAATGCGAATGATATCTAATCCTGCCGGAACCGATACCCCCACCGCAATCAACACACACAGCAATATCTTCTGGTTTCGCGGAGCGTTCAAACGATCCACTTGGTTCAAAATGAACTGATATCCGTACCCTGCCAGAACCGCAAAACAGGGAAACGCGGGCAGGAACAGGCGGACCCCATCATATCCCTGCGCCATCGGCAGCATCAGCACGACAAGGGGGACTAGCGCGCCCAGAACCATGAGAGACCAGCCGGGTAGGATGGCGGTCGTCGGTCTGGTGGGTTCAACCCCATCTCCCCCAATCTTGGGGGAGAGGCTTTTGCGCCATCCCGTGCCGACCCCTATGCCGATCAGGATTAAAATCCCTGTCGGAACCGTGAACAACGTCATCACACAGGGGTAATGCCATGGTGTGTCGTTCAAGTACCGTCGGCCGAAATACCACAAACCGATGGGGTGTACGGTTGTTTTCCGCGCATAATCGAAAAAACGTTCGTAAATCCGCGTTGCCGTGTCATGCCAGAGCCAGGGCTGCGTGGCCAGATAGACCAGCGGTGTTAAGATGGCTGCCGCTCCGGCAAGCATCAATCCTCTTCTGAGAAGGAACCGGCGATTTTCACTTCTCAAACAGACCAGGCCGAGCCACAAAACAAGAACGGGCGGCAAAAACACCGCATGAAGTTTTGTGGCGAACGCCATGGCATAAACCAGCCCCGCCATCCAAACGGAACATCTTCCTTCCACCGCTGCCGCCGCAACAAACAACACCCAAATCCACCAGCACATAATATGCGCATCCAGGCTGAACAGGTGCGCATGACCGAATACGCGCGGCATCATCACCAGGCACAGCGCCGACATCCACGCAGCCCCCGACCCGATATGCCTTTTGCACCAGAAAAACACCGTGCCGACCAGGATCGAAAACAACACCGCCGAGGGCAGTCGGTAGGCTCTGATTTCATCCAGGAATCCGCCGACGATCAACTTACTGAGCGCTGCGCATGTCCGGGGAAAAGACGGGTGGTCTGAGGTCGTAAACCAGTACCGGTCGATTGTTTCGCGGGAGAATGCCCCTTCGCCCTTGAATAGGAGCTGGAACCATTCCGCCTGACGTTTGGCGGCATCGAAGTTGGGATACGCCTCATCCCAGGTAACCCCCGGATCGTCCAATGTCGCAAACAGGATGAGAAAAACAACGATGGACAGCGCGATGCCGGGAATCCGGTCACCCGCTTTTCCGCGCCACCACAATATAGTTGAGGGCAAAGATCTTTCGTCGTTCAATCCGTTCATCCAGCCAGGCCACCATCCTCGACCAACCGCCGTTCAACAACAGAAAACCATCGTACACCAACGGCACGGGACGAAGGAGTGCTTTGCCCGCAACCGACGGAATGTGCCCCAAAAACGAAAGAAGCCCGCCCGCCGGTCGAATCTCCTCGACCTCCAACCCCGCGCTTGCGCACAGATACCTCAAGCCATGGCAGGTGAATCGGAAATAATCGTGAGGTTCATTATGGAGATAGGCAAGATGCGGCGCGGTCAAAATCAACATTCCACCCGGAAGAAGCACACGCGCGACTTCCCTCAACGCCCTCGCGGGTTCGGGCACATGCTCCAGAACCTGTGAACAGAATACCGTATCGAAACACCCATCCGCAAACGGCAAGTCGAGAAGGGACCCCACCACCGAAGGCGCAGCCCGCTCAACCGTCACATCCAGGCTCACATACTCCGCCGCAAACGCCGACAAACGTGCTGCGTAGGCTTTCGATCCGGCTCCGGCGTCCAGCGCTCTTCCACGGACATATTTTTCAATCAGGGGTTTCAGCGCTCGAATTAAACTCGCCCGTGTCGGCGACAGTAGAAAATAGTCTTCTTTTCCCGTGGTTTCCCGGGCGATTGTCCGATCCCTGTCACGAATGCGATCATAGATGGATTTCGTCATTTGCCGACAATCCGGCGAAACAAATGGAGGTATTGTTCTGCCACAGAAGACCAGGACCGGCCTTCCGCAATCCTGCGGGATGTCGCTCCCCATTGCCCCCAACGCCCCGGTGTGTCCAGCATCCTCACCAAAGCGGAACGCAGTGCCGCCACATCGCCGCACGGGACTACCTCACCGTTGTTCTGTACGAGATCCTGCGCGCCCCCTGTGTCGCTCAGAAGGACCGGCAAACCGCAAGCCATCGCCTCCAGCGCCGCGTTCGACATCCCTTCCGCCAATGACGGCAGGATGAACAGGTCGCATTCCGGCAAAGTCCGCGCAATCCAGTCGCGGTCACGGTCCCCCGCGAACTCCACACGGTTATCGATCCCCGATTTCGTTACCAGTGTGGATAATGCGGGCTTTTCCGGACCATCCCCGATGACCAGGAGCCGCCAGGGTCTGTCCTGCAACTGCCCCAGTGCGGTGATCAGCAAATCAACTCCTTTGCGCGGAATCAACCGGGCCACCGTAACCAATACCGGCGCATCCCCCGGAGAGTGCGGCTTCGGAACAAAACAATTTGTGTCGACCCCATTCGGGATCACCTGAATGGGCAAATCGCCAAATGCTTTCCCCGCCAGTCTTCGCAATCCCTCGCTGTTTGCCACAACCGCCGCTGCGGACTCCCAGCTGCGACGCACCAGCGGACGCAGCAACCTGTGATCCAATGTGAACCGCTGATTGTAGCCGGGAACATCCGAACCCCGCAATGAAATCACGTATGGCATTCGTTTCCGCAGCCGGTATGCGACCAGCCCGGATGGAATGCCGAAAAACGCGTGGCAGATATCGTAAGGCTCTCGTCGCAACTCCCGTTTTGTCTCCCCCCACGCCCCCAGAAGATACCGCAAAACCTCGCTTCGACGCCAGAAGCGAAAGTCCCTCTTTCCCACCGGAATGCGAAGGATTCGGAAATTCGACTGGGGGTTTAATTCCTCTTTCTGCTTCCCTGTTCCGGATGTGATGAGTAAAACACGACATCCGGCGTCCCGGACAATTTCACGCAGAATGGCCTCGTGGGCGGTTGCTCCCCCGCCGCCGATGGGTGGATATTCGTAATTGAGTGCAAGAATGGACAGGTTGGAGAATTTGTCTGTGGAGGGGTTGCCGTTCATCGACCCGATGCACTGTAGAGCATTGTAGAGAGCCTGATGCCCCTATTCCAGCGAGTGCAGCATCAAGCGAACCTTATCCACGGCCTTAATATACTCGGCACGTTCCTGCTCACGCTCTTTGTACATCTGTTCGGCGATGTTTAATGCGGTAAGGAGGGCAATTTGAAGAGGTTGAGCGTTCGGAGCGGCCTGACTTACATCCTCGATACGCTTTTCTACAAACTCCACAATCCTGCGCACCACTTCCGGGTTGTCACCCGGCGCCAAACGCAACCGGATTCCCAAGGCGGAAAACTCAATCGGTTCCATGACGTTTTCGACCGGCTCCGAATGTTATTCCTGTCACAGCAGGTTACCGAATCGGCATTGAACTCGAAACAGACAAATCCCCCCGTCGCACTCAGGTTCACGCCGCCCCATGCTCGATCTCATCAATTCGCTTAATCAAGGCCTCCAGGCGTTGCCTTACCTGATCCCGTTCCTGCAACAGGACCTCCACCTTCTCTTTCCAGTCTCCACCTTGCAACTGGGTCTGTTCCACCTCCTCACGCAATCGGTCACGCTCCTCCTCCAGGTCTCGGACTCGCAAGGATAAGGAGTTTACACGCTGCTCCAGGGCGTCCAGGCTCGCAAAAAGCTCTTCCATCATTAACATCGAAATTGATAACCTTCCAGGAATTCAGGGTTTAATTGCAATTTTCATACTCCCGGGAAAGTCCGCCTGCAACCGCCATTGCGAACTGATACCAAAATTGGGCGCTTCAATGAGACTTCTCCCTTCGGTCAAAATGACAGACCTGTTGTCATTCCGAACGAATGTGAGGAATCTCGGCAAGCCTGAGATCGCAACGTCGCAGCCCTTCGCGAACTCCGGGCTGTTCCTCCTGACAAAGCCCGCCCACCAGTAGGCCAGGCGTCTCTGCCTGGCAGCCCACCAGTAGGCCAGGCGTCTCTGCCTGGCAGCCCACCAGTAGGCCAGGCGTCTCTGCCTGGCAGCCCACCAGTAGGCCAAGGGTCTCTGCCTGCCCGCCCACCAGTAGGCCAGGCGTCCCTGCCTGGCACCCCACCAGTAGGCCAGGCGTCTCTGCCTGGCAGCCCACCAGTAGGCCAGACGTCTCTGCCTGGCAGCCCACCAGTAGGCCAGACGTCTCTGCCTGGCAGCCCACCAGTAGGCCAGGCGTCTCTGCCTGGCAGCCCACCAATAGGCCAGGCGTCTCTGCCTGCCCGCCCACCAGTAGGCCAGGCGTCTCTGCCTGGCAGCCCACCAGTAGGCCAGGCGTCTCTGCCTGGCAGCCCACCAGTAGGCCAGACGTCTCTGCCTGGCAGCCCACCAGTAGGCCAGGCGTCTCTGCCTGGCAGCCCACCAGTAGGCCAGGCGTCTCTGCCTGGCAGCCCACCAGTAGGCCAGGCGTCCCTGCCTGGCAGCCCACCAGTAGGCCAAGCGTCTCTGCCTGGCAGCCCACCAGTAGGCCAAGCGTCTCTGCCTGGCAGCCCACCAGTAGGCCAGGCGTCTCTGCCTGGCAGCCCACCAGTAGGCCAGGCGTCTCTGCCTGGCAGCCCACCAGTAGGCCAGGCGTCTCTGCCTGGCAGCCCACCAGTAGGCCAAGCGTCTCTGCCTGGCAGCCCACCAGTAGGCCAGGCGTCTCTGCCTGCCCGCCCACCACCAGGCCAGGCGTCTCTGCCTGGCAGCCCACCTAACTCACAAGATAGATAAAAACATTTAAGAAACGCTATCAACAAAACGGGGCGTTGTCAAGAAAAAACTGACTGTTGTGAAAGAATTTCTATCGGGAATCGTGCCGAGAATGCGCATTTCAGCCCGAACGGTGGCATAATCCCTCTGATCTTACAAACGCTCGGTTTACAATTTTTCCAGTTATGAAACCGCGAACGGTCAACCGACTGTCTTTGGTCCTGCTTTTCGGCCCGATCTGCATTTTCTATTGGAGAATCATTTTCCTCTGGGAATTGCCGAATGGGGGTGATTTGCTGTCCCAATTCATCCCCTGGCGGATGTTTGCGATCGTTTGCCTGAAAAACGGCCTTCTGCCGCTGTGGAATCCCTATACTTTCTGCGGAACGCCGTTTTGGGCGAATATCCAGACTTCGCTCCTTTTCCCGTGGAATCTCCTTCATTTTGTGTTGGAAGTGCCGGTTTTCTTCGCGTATTGCCTTGTAATTCATCATCTCATCGCGGCCGGGGCGATGTTTGCATATTTCAAAAGCCGTTTCCATGACCCGATTCCCGCCCTGGTCGCGGGTACGATTTATGCCTGGGCGGGATTTTTCATGTTGCACGCGGATGATGGCCACTGGATTCATATTCAGGCGTATGCCTATATCCCGTTTTGTCTGCTTGCTCAGGATCGTTTGCGGGAAGGTTTTACCTGGCTTCGCCTGGCCGGCTTGGTTGTGCCGCTGGTAATGATGATTCTCGCGGGACATACTCAACTGCCGCTTTATATCTTTTACCTGCTGATTTTTAGAGACTTATGGTATTTCTTTGCGCGGAAAGAACATTTTCGAGTGAAGTCCCGCCAAATAGCCGTTACGCTTGGCGGGATTGCGTTTTCCCTGTTGATTTGCGCGGCTGTGCTGATTCCGCTTTTGGAACTTTCCGCCCACTCATCCACACGCGCGGGTGGCATGTCGTATGAATCGGCCACACATGACTCCCTCCCTCCGGTCCATATTGCTACTCTTCTTGCACCTTTCCTGTTCGGCGATCCGAATTACACCGAGCCTGAAAGGAACTTCTGGGAAACCACCATTGGGTATCATGAGATCTGCGGGTACGCGGGAGTGGCCTCGCTGGTATTGGTGTTTCTGGCATTTGTTCCGGTAAGGAGAAAAAAAAGGGACGAATACGGACAAGCACAAACAAACACGGACAAGAAAATAACGGGAGATTCCCACCCTCCCAGGGGCCTTCCCCCTCTCCCTCCGGAAGAGGGTTGGGGTGACGGAACCCTTGTGATCGAGCGCCGTTTTGCCCTGACACTCCTCGTCCTTTCTATTATCCTCGCGCTTGGAAAACACACTCCTCTCTATCGCGTGGTCTATGAGATTTTGCCGGGATTTGCCTATTTTCGGGTTCCGGCGCGCTTTCTGCTTTTCTATGGATTCGCTGTTGCGATATTGGCGGGACTCGGGATGCAACGACTGCTGCTGGGTCCCTGGTGGAGCCGCAGGCTCGGGCTTTCGGTTATGCTTATGCTCGGTCTGGGACTGCTTCTGCTTGGCCTTACGGGACTGGCTTACGTAATCCAGGACGATATATGGAGTTATTTCCATTACCTTGAGGCCGAACGAAGCCGAGTCAGCCTGGACCTTCCTGTTGAAGCCCTCCAGGAAATCAGTGAGGATCTCCCGAAGAACCTCGCTGAGGGTCGGCTCCACTCATTCCTTAAGGGCATGACCCTTGCGGTGGTCTGGTTCTGGTCGGCGTTGCTGGGCGTCGCAGCAATGCACCGCTGGGGCTTACGACGCTTCTGGCCGGCATTACTTGTGTGGGGAGTGGTCTTCGGCGACATGGTCTGGTTTGCGCACCGATTTATCCCGACATCGCCCTGGGAGCAATGGCGGGAGCATTACTATCCGAGAACCGACTTTCTCCACCTCCTGCCGCAGAGCGAACTTTCTGCGTACCGGGTTTTGCTCACCGACGAGGTTATACTAGGCCCCACAGTCAAGGGCCACCTGGAATGCAGACCGAACAGGTTGATGGTGCGGGGAATCAAGACTGTCCGGGGGTATGACCCGATTCAGCTGGCATCTTTCGCGGCGTTTATCAATGAAATGCAGGGCCGGGACCCCGCTTACAGGCAGGGCGGAATGCTCCATATCACCTTTCCGGCGCTGATTCGTCCCATTGCCTATCAACTGACCGCAGTCAAATACCTGATCACGACCATGGAGGTGCCAAGTACGTTTGAATTGATCTGGGAGGACCAGCTCAATCCGCTCCGCATGTACAAGAATCCCGATGCCAGGCCGGAGATGCAATTGTTTGAGGGAAGCGGCGGCACCATCCTGGTGAACCTCCAGCATCCTTCCCTGCTGGATACGAGCGTAAAGACCCCGCAAGATACCACGTTTTTCTGGTCGCAATGCTACTATCCCGGATGGCATGTCTATGTGGATGGTGTGGAACAGCCTGTCAAGCCTTTCCTGAATGTTTTCATGCAGGTTCCTGTCCCCGAGGGGGATCACCGTGTGGTGTTCCAATTCAAACCGTTGACCGTATATTGGGGCATTACTATTTCTCTTATCACTCTCACCATTCTGACCATGCTCTGCCTGATCGAGTTTTGGAGAAGGAGCAGATTCCATGGGACTGATGGATGAGTTTGCCGGGAACGAGGCGGACGGGCTCCTCGAATGGGCACAGGAGCTGGGTGTCAAGGTAGATATCCGACAAATCGACCGGTATCCGACTTCCGCTTCCGTGCTATCCGAATATCAGCAGGATCCACCTGTCATAACTGTTTATCGGTATAAACCGTGGGAAGAATGGCTTCAGACAATCTGTGAGCAGAATCTCCGATTTTTCGCCCCATGGTACCTGATCCCCCTTGCCATGGAACTGTATCGTCATCTGGAAATCCATGATCTCTATCGAGTCGAATTCCCGTGGTATGACCTTGTCGGCCGGCTTCAGTTCAAGTCATTGGACCGTCGCGCAGAGGTATTCACCCAGAGAATCTTGGACATCCCGCTGCCGCTGAATAAGTTTTGGGATGTGGTGCATGCTGCGTTACGGCCGGCGACAGGCGAATAGAATTACGCCACCTTGACCAAGCCGACGAGGCCCGTGTCGTTGCCGACCTCGATGTCGCGCACAAAGCAGTCCTGTCCGGGCGCTTCTCGTGTCAATTCGACTGCCAGGGTTTCTGCGGCAATAAAGTCTTTGAACCGGTTCACAATATCGTCCATGATTTCTCCCCGGAATAAGTGCAGGCGGATTCGGTCGGAAACCTCCAGGCCGGCATCCTTGCGCATGATTTGCAGTTTGCGAACCAGCTCGCGGCAGCGCCCCTCCGCGATCAGTTCCGGCGTTAGAGTCAGATCCAGAACCACCGTCACGCCCTTTTCACTTGCGGCGGAGTACCCTTCCGTGCCTTCCATCGCGAGGCGGACATCATCCGGGGTGATCGCTACAAGGCCGCTCGGCAAATCGAGCAGAAATTCGTTCCCCATTGAGAGCGCATCGTAAGCGTCGTCCTGATTCACCTCTTCCCACGCTTTTCTGATCGCGCCGGCCTCCTTCCCAAGGCGTGATTTGAGGCTTTTCATGTCCAGCGCGACATGGCGTCGAATGTACGGCCCAGGATCGTCCAGAAATTGCGTCTCCTTAACATTAAGTTCTTCAACAATGTCCTGCTCGAACTGTCGGATGGTCTCCCGCAGCTCTTCGGGGACAACGAGCATGGCGCAGGCAAGCGGCTGCCTGACTTTCTGTCCGGCGGCATTTCGCGCTGCCAGCCCCACGCTGACCACCCGCTGAACCATCGCGACACCTTCCTCCAGAGTTGTATGCACAAGTCCCGGGTCGCATACCGGATAGGGAGTATGGTGAATGCTCTCCGGAGCGGAGGGGTCCAAACTTCTTACCAGGTTCTGATAAATATGTTCCGAAATAAACGGCACAAACGGCGCCATCAGTCGGCAAACGGTGGTAAGAGTGTAGTAGAGAGTCTGGTATCCGGCGATCTTGTCCGGTCCCGTTTCTTCCTTCCAGAAGCGGCGACGATTGCGACGGACATACCAGTTGGAGAGATCCTCCCACAGATTCTCAATTGCAATGACCGCCTTGCGGACTTCGTAGTTCTCTACCGAGGCCCGAATGAGCGCATCGGCGGAATTGACTCGCGAGATCAGCCAACGATCCAGAAGACGGGTGTTTTCTTGAGGCACACGGTCGTAGACCAGGCCTGGCTTATCCTCCTGGGCATACAGCACAAAGAAGCTATAGACATTCCAAAACTGGAGGAATTTCCGTTTGATCTCTCGGCTGGGTCCGTACCCGAATCGCAGGGGTTCCGTTGTGGCCTGTCCCAGGTACATCCACCGGACCACATCCGGCCCCATTTTCTCGACAGCCTCATCGAACCAGATTGCATTCCCCCAGGATTTGTGCATCTCCCGGCCATCCTCGGCCAGTACCTTTTCATGGGTCATCACACACTTGTACGGGGCCGTTTTCTCCAGAGCCACCGACATGAACAAGAGTGAATAGAACCAGCAGCGCAGCTGCGCCCGCATCTCCAGAACCAGGTCCGCCGGAAACCAGTCTTTCCAGTATTCACGGTCCTCGAAATACTTCATGGTCGAAAACGGCACAATGCCCGCATCCAGCCAGCAGTCCCCCACATCGGTGATTCGCGTAACCGTCTCGCCGCATTTCTCGCAGCGGATTTTCACTGCATCGATCCACGGACGGTGAAGTTCCGGAAGATCGAACGGCTCGGTGGCACGTTCGCGCAACTCTTCAAGCGACCCGATCACATTCAGATGCCCGCAGGCCTTGCAGGGATAAAACGGCAACGGCAATCCCCAATAGCGTTTCCGTGAGATACACCAGTCTCCCATGTTGACAAGCCAATCGTCCATGCGTTTCTGGACATGAGAGGGAACCCAGCGCACCTTTGAGTTTGCCTCGCGCATTTGCGGACGGATTTCCTCGCTGGAAATGAACCATTCATCGACCAGCCGGAAAATGAGTTCCTCGCCGCAACGCCAGCAGCTGGGGTAGCGGTGTGTATACGATTCGGTTTTGAACCGGACCCCTTTTCGCTTGAGGTCTGCAAAGATGGCCTGCTGCAAATCCTGCACTCGTTTGCCTGTGAATTCGCCGAATCCCTCCAGATACGTTCCGGTCTCGTCCACAGGTTGGATGATCGGCAGGTTCTCCACACCGGAGAGTTCAAAGTCTTCTTGCCCGCAGCCCGGGGCAATGTGCACAATCCCGGTTCCTTCCTGGCTCCCCACCATGTCCCAGGCAATCACACGGTGATCGATGTTCTTTGCAGCCTCCAGATCATCGAACGGCCCATCGTAATGCAATCCGAGCAGGTCCTTCCCGAAACACTTCCCCAGAACCCGGTAGTCCTTGCCCTCCGTTCCCACACGATGCACGGTCTCCGCCCCCACAATGAGGATATGTTCGCCTGCCTGAATTCGCAGATATTCCAGTTCAGGATGAACCGCCGCCGCCACATTCGCCGGCAGGGTCCAGGGGGTTGTTGTCCACACAAGGAGGCTCTCTCCCGGTCGTTCCTTGATGGGAAACCGAACATAGACCGCCTTGTGAGTCACCTCATAGTAGGTTTCCAGCATTTCGTGCTGAGAAAGGGAGGTTTCGCAGCGCGAACACCACGGCATGGCGCGATGCCCCAGGTACAGCCAACCCCGCTCATGGCAGACCTTCAGAAAATACCAGATCGACTCAATGTTTGTATCGCTCATGGTGTAGTACGAGTTGGGCCAGTCCATCCACTGTCCCAGCGATATGGACTGTTGAGTCTGGATTTGGCTGAACTTGTTGACCCGTTCCCGGCATTTCCGGCTGAACTTTTCCAGACCGTAGTTCTCAATTTCGCGCTTGGAGTTCAGACCCAGGTCTTTCTCGACCTCCACCTCCACCCACAGCCCCTGGCAATCAAAGCCATTCTGGTAGCGCTGGTGGAAACCCCGCATCGCGTAATAACGCTGGTAGAGGTCTTTCAGGGTTCGCCCCCATCCGTGATGCACCCCCATGGGGTTATTGGCCGTAATCGGCCCATCCAGGAAAGAAAACCGTGGCCCGCTACCGTTCTTTTCCACCAGGGTCTGGAAACATTTGTGTTCATCCCAGAATGTCAGGATGTGTTTGTAGATAGCAATAAAATCCAGTTCTCCAACCGGATGAAACATGATTCCTCTCCGTTTTCGATGAGTTGTCTAAGAATTCGCCGGCCGATTGATCCATGCAGGCTTCGGACGCCAAGTTGTTCAGATTACCACAGCTATCCCATGCATGGTATCCCGGTCTGTTGAAAAGGCTTTGATCGTATACCCTCCGCCTGCGTCGCTTTTCTTGACAAACAGGTTGCTCTTCGTAAATTATTGTGCAACAATAAGTTCTGTTCACTGTCCTGTTCGGAATTCTATTAAGCCGCTTGTCGTCTGCTCCTTGGGTTGCCGGGGAAACCGCTTCGCGAAAAGGGTGAGACCATGTCACATAAGAGATGTCATTTATGCGGTCATGGATGCAATATGGATGATCTCGATGTGACATGCGAAACATGCCGGGATCGAGAGCTGGATGTTCTTCTGGCTACGTACGGTATGATTCACTGCTCCGGCTCGGATTTCTGCGCAGTAAGCCGAATATACAACGACCTGGACCCCGTGGGAGGCATCCGCGCCGATCCGGTCATGTTGCGGTCCTGGATCAACAGGGGATACCTGGAGCTGAATGCAATAGGATGTGTCGGTGTCCCCAAATGCCTGGCAACTTATCTGGAGGAGCACGGATACAACATTACACGGGCTTTCAAAGCCACGCTTAACCGGGTCAAGTCCGAGACGCTCGAAAAGTATCGACGTGGCTTGGCAAAACCTGTTGAGGAGGTGGAGGCTAAGCCTCATCAGCGGATGGTATTCGCCGAGAAGATTCATGGGTAGTCCCGGTTTTCAGACCGCGCAGAGCGTGCAGAGGGAACCAGAAATGATAACGACCGGATATGAAGAAAAGCGCGAATTCACACGGGAAGATGTATCCATTCCTTTCATCTACAGCCTCGATAGAGGGAACAGCCTGTTGGAAGGTGAATGGAAAGAGGCTGTCACACTCGATATCGGCCCGGTTCTCGTGGGAGGAATCGGATTCAACACCACGCGCGACGATTTTCGGGAGGGTCAAGCGGTTCGTGTAGCCTTATTCATGGACCTGAAAATCAAAGAAGTCTGGGAACGCGAACGGGAGAATTTCCCGATCATCTACGATGCCAAGGTCCTCCGGGTGACCAACAGGGGCGACCACAAACGCGTGGCGCTGGTTTTTGGGGGGATGATTTCTGGGGAGGAGGAGAAGGGAGAAGCATAACCGGCAAGCCCCTCGCACGGACTCTCTCCAGTGGGAGAGAGAATATCTTGCCTATATCCGTACGCATGTTCCCACCCATTGGGACCATAGCGGGCAGATCCGATCAGTCTTCTTTCTCGCCCTCTTTCGCTTCTTCCCACAAGCGGTCCATTTCCTGCAGAGTCGATCCCTGCAATGTCCCGCCCTGTTCTTTGATTTTCCGTTCGATGTAATGGAAGCGGGAGGAGAACTTATCGACGGTCATGGACGCGCACTGTTCCGCGTCAATCTCCAGGAGACGGCAGATATTCACCAGCGCGAAAAACAGATCTCCCAGTTCCGACTGGACCGCCTTTCGATGGTTCTGTCCATAAGCCTGCCGGAATTCGCGCCATTCTTCTTCGAACTTGTCCAGAACTTCCTCGAAATGCTCCCAGTCGAAACCGACATAAGCCGCCCGGTCCTGCATCCGCTGTGCCCGCATGAGCGCGGGAAGGGTCTTGGGGATACCCTCCAGGATGGACTTTCGGTCTTCTTTTTCGTTCTGTTTATCGCTCTCCCAGCGTCTCAGGACATCTTCGGCGGTCTCCGCGGTCGCATCTCCAAACACATGCGGATGACGGCGGCGCATCTTGCTGCAGATTTTGTCCAGGACATCCGAGATCGTGAACCGGTTCTCTTCCGAGGCAATCTGGGCGTGAAACACGATCTGAAGCATCACATCCCCCAGCTCTTCCGCCATGGACTCGTCATCCTTTGCAGCCACCGCCTCGGAGAACTCGTAAGATTCCTCAATCAGGTATTTCACCAGCGATTCATGGGTCTGTTTGAGGTCCCAGGGACAGCCGCGTTCCCCTCTCAGACGCTCCATGATTCTCAGAAGTTCAACAAACTTGTCGGCGGGGTATGAATCTTTCATTGAAAACCTCTCAAGGTGGGGTAACAATTCTTCGAAACTATAGGATACGCGGAAATCCCGCTATGGCAGGTGGTTTCTCGATGCAAATAGTTATTAACATAAATGGACGAGCAGTCCCGATCCTGGCCGCAATTATTGTGGCGGGTTTGTGCGTTTATGCGCACGCCGATGAGATCACGCTGATAGACGGGACAAAACAGACAACAGACAAAATCGTGGGACTTCGAGGGCCAGAACTGATTACGCTCCCGAATGGACAGACGGGAAACGAGGTTCGCATTGCTGTATCCAACGTGACTGCTTTTCAGATCGATCCTCCTCCCCAGGCCCGGCAGTCGGCCACGAACGCCGATGCCGAATTGATTCGCTGGGACCCGGCGGAATCATCACGCGATCTGATTACGTTTACCAACGGGGATCAATACCGGGGATTGGTTCTGGGGTACCGGGACCGGAAACTGATGCTCGTTCTGAACGCGCAACAGATCGCCTTTGCGCCCAACGCCATTCAGGGATTTGAGATTCAATGCGATCCGACGCAAAAACCGGCCGGATTGGATACCCGAGTAAAGCCACCGGAGGGGGTCACCGATATGGTTCAGCGAGCCGCCGGAGTGGATACCGAATCGGATACCCGCGATCTCGGCGAGAAACGCAAACTGGTGGTTGTCGCCGAAAAGGGCATGTCTGTCCCTGCGCTGATGATGGGCGCTATTTCCGCCTCGTTTTACAGCCAAAGGGGATGCTATATCAGGGGGCTGGTACGAAACGATTCCATCGGCACACATCAGGACACACAGAACCTGACCCGCATTCGAGGCTTTGACTTTGTTATCGAGATGTTCGATGCAAACGATCAACTTATTACTTCCCAGAGATTCTATATCTTTCGATTTCCGGTCGGGCATCCGGTGCCGTTTACGGTCCATCTGCTGCATCTCACCTGGGAGCGAGTTGCCAAGGTTGAGGTGAAACGGCAGTTTTAACCCGCATTTCTCATAAGCCTCCTGGAAAAGGATAAAAGCCGTTGGATATCGCGGAAATCAGCGACATGATCGGATCTCTGAAGAGACAAAACCACGCGAATCAAAAAAAACAGAAAAAACAATCCGAAAAATGGGGCGCACAGGAGGAATTGCAGCCATCTACAACCCTGCAACACCGCCCGGCGCATACACCAGGTCCCCGGAACTCAAAAGACCGTTTGACACATTAAACGGGTGAGGATTATAGGCAGGCAGGATATCCTCGACAGCCGTCAACGCCTTACGCTGAATTATGTCATCGACAACAGCCATTGGATGATCGGCTCCGTCTGATGGAGATAATCCCGCGCGATTTTGGCGGATATTCCCCGGGATGTGGCATCCATAATGTCCGGGTATTGCGTCTTTTTGTAACATTCCGAGAGAGACCGCAGGATCTCATCCTGCTTCTCATTCCGCTCAACCCCGGCGCGATCGGCAAGTTCAACGAGATCGGGCAGACACGGCGGCAGTTTCCGCGTTTGGTTCGCGATGATCTCCTTCAACATCTTTTTAACGATCCGATTATGCCCCGATTTCCGGGCGTCCGCAAGCACCAGAGTCGAAGCGGTCTGTCTTAAATCACCCCAATTTCTGTCCGGCTATTGGGGAGGAAGTGTAAATAAGTTACAAGTATGGTTCCCCCCGCTCGCTGCTGCCGTATTTTTTGTTCCTCTTTCTCCGTACCGAATTAAACACTTCACTGCCACATTTTATGATACCCCCCGTTATGTTAGAATGAGGGATCAAAAAGACGTTTTCCTTCTATGATGAGTGAAACCATCACGCGACAAGCCGAGCAGACCGAGAAACTCGTGCTGTATTATCTCCCGCCCCTTCTGTGCATGGGATTGATCTTTTATCTCTCCTCGCGCAGTTGGGTGCCGATTCCCCTGCCGGTCTGGATGATTGTGCGCGATAAGGTGGCGCATGGGATCATGTACGGATTCCTGTGTTACCTGTGGATTCGCGCGTTCCGCACTGGGGAAGAGCGTCCCGTAAGGCCGGTTTGGTTCATCGCGGCGGTCTGCATTTCAGCGCTGTATGGGGCCACGGACGAATATCATCAGTTATTCGTTCCGGGGCGAACGGCAACAGTCGGCGATTTTGTTGCGGATGGTCTTGGTGCGGTAATCGTTGCCGGTGTTCTCTTTTTTCGACAGGGTACTATCCCACTCCGACAACAGAGTTGAGGCGCTCGGTTCTCGTGGGTACATCCGTCGCGGGAATCGTGCTATGGTGATTAAAGCATGATGAGCAAGGCAAGAACTCTGTGAAACAAGGCGCAATCGGGCGCATCCGCCCTCAGGGTTGACGGACAAATGACGGCGAAAACATGGTCGTATGCCGCCGGCTGGAAACTCGGCGACCGGATCGAGGATCAATACGAGATCCGCAAGATCCTCCTGGGGAACATGGGAGCGGTGTTTCTCTGCCGGGATGTCGAAACCGGGATGCCGGTCGCAGTCAAGACTTTCCAGAAAACTCATTTCGAGACAGATCGGTCCCGCGAAGTGTTCCTGCGTGAGGTGGAAACCTGGATTCGCCTGGCCCCTCATCCCAACATCGTCCGCGCCTATTTTGCGCGAATTATCGAAAATAAGCCTTACCTGTTTCTTGAATATGTTTCCTCTTCAAAGACACGCGGGGCCAATCTGAAAGAATATATGACCAATCGCCGGTTCTCTCTTCAGGAGACTCTGGAACTGGCGATGCAGATCTGCGATGGGATGATCCACGCATCCAACTGTGTGCCCGGGATTGTTCATCGCGATCTCAAACCCGAGAACCTGCTGTTGGCCCCGGATGGAACAGTCAAGATCACGGATTTCGGTCTGGCGTATTCCGACGCCGATGCCCCTGCGATAGCTCCCGGCGGAGTTCCCTCGGAAGCGGACATTGAAGCCATGGCGGATCGGTTGCAGGGGACTCCAGCCTATATTTCGCCGGAACAATGCCGGTGTGGAACCGATGTGGATGTCCGCTCGGATGTATATTCATTCGGTTGTGTACTGTATGAATTGATCGCGCGGAAAAAACCCTTCGAGGATGCCGGAACCATACAGGAAAACGTGCGGGCGCACCTGACAAAGATGCCGCCATGTCTTCGCTCGATTGCCCCGGCCGTTCCCGCCGAACTGGACCGCTTTGTTCAGGATTGTCTTGCAAAACGCCCTGCGCACCGTCCGCCGGATTTCTGCGACTGTCGGGCCATTCTGGGGGATTTGTATACCGGCCTGACCGGGAAGATCTTCACGTCCCGTCAGCCGGACGCGGCTACGGTGACCAATCTGGTCAATAAAGGTGTCTCTCTGATGGATATGGGGCTGATGGAGGAAGCGCTGAAAACCCTGAAAGAAGCTTGGGAATTGGACCCATTACGTGCGGAACCGCTCAATTATCTCGGGGTGGTCTATTACCGGCAGCGTCAATACGATCAAGCCGTAGACTCGTTTCGGAAAGCGGTTTTCTGCGACCCGAATAATGCCATGTCTCACTGCAACCTGGGCGCGGCCCTGGAAGCAAAAGGTGTTTTCAATGAGGCGGAGGCCTGCTACAAGAAGGCCCTCAAAACAGATCCCTCATTGCTGGCGGCCGCCTACAATCTGAGTCTGTTGTATCAGACACAGAAGCGGAACCAGGAGGCCCTTCAGATCCTGATGAAACTGCGAGACCTTTCAGTCGGCGGATATCGGATCGAGCAACGACTGGCCGAGCTGCACTGCCGGATGCGGCGATATGACCGCGCCATCCGTCATGCTGAAGCCGCTCTGGAGAAGAACCCGAATAACGCTTCCCTCCACCTGCTTTCCGGCAAAATCCATTTTCTATGGGGACGCGACCGGGAGGCGGAAAAGGACTTCAAGACAGCGCTTGATTTCGATCCCCAAAGCGCCGAAGCCCATTACCGGCTCGGCCTCATCTGCAACAAGCGGAAAGAGCTGGAACAGGCGATCCGACATTGGGAGTCCGCGGTCAATCTCGATCCCAATCATGGTCCGGCCCATTTCAATCTGGCTGTTGCGCTGGCCATGCGCAGACGCTATCCCATCGCCTGGATTCATGTCCATGAGGCCGAGAAAAACGGTGTAGATGTGTCCGATTTTGTCAAAGAGCTCCGTCGCATCAGCCATGAACCCGGCTCCGCGCGCGATGGCCTGTGACCGACTCACCCAGTCGGTAAGATCATCAGGTTCGGTGAGACGACACCGGAACGGAGGCGCGCCAGAGACAGGTTCTTCTGCCTGTCGTGGCGGTCTATCGGCAAAGCGCCGGTATCACAACCTTCACCCCAACACCCTTCCTCCACAACGGTATTAAAAAATAAAATATTTTTGAAAAACACGCTTGATACGCAACGGAGGGGGGATAGATTACGAATCTGTCCAACAAATAGTAGGCAGATAGATTGACTATTGAATTGATTAAGGTAAACTCCGTCACCATGACAAAGCCAGATGCACGTTCCCTGAGTCAGGAAACTTTCGAACCGGATTCGCCCAGGTACAGCCCGACCTGAATCCCGACGAGTTCCTCAATCCCGATGTGAAACAGAACGCGGTGGGCCGTCGGCGCGCCTCCAGCCGGGAGGATAGGATGGCCAATGCGCCCGGCTACCTGTGGAGTACCCAGAAACAACCCGACATTGTTCAGAAGTTCTCTCATGCGCCGTCGGTTCGTTACGCGATGGAGTAAACAACAGTTTCCTGTCTACTATTTAGAGTTCGGAGTAATAATCTGCGGGCGTTCGGGCACACAGACATCATTCTATTTCCGGGCGGTTGGACCGAATGGGCGGCTGCCGGGTATCCCGTTGAAACGTGACATGCGGGCCGTGATAAACGTTTTACGAAATCCCAGGTTGGCGTTGTGCGCGCGGATTTTTGTGGGCGGAGTAATTCCGTACGCCGGTTTCCGTAAAATCGGGGACCTGTCCGGCATGGCGCGGAGTGTTGAAAACGACCGACTGCTCCCTGCAAGCGGCTGATCCGATGGCTACTGTCCTGCCGGGTGTAGAGATTGTGACCGGCGCTTGTTTGATTCCAGGCTTGTTAATGAACGGTTCCCGTTTGATCGCAACGATGCTGATCCTGTTTTTCCTCGCCGGGATCCTGTGGGTATCGCGCCTCCGCTTCTTCCCCATATTTCTGCAATTTGCGGATCAGGGTTCGGCGACCGATCCCGAGGGCCTCCGCGGTTTTGGTGCGATTGCCCTCGTTGCGATGAAGCGCCTCCAGAATCACATGCTTTTCCACATCGGACAGCGGCACATCGCCGGACAAAATGGAAACCGGAGCACGTTCTGTCCGCCCGCCGATCTGTGGCGGTAAATCCTCCACGGTGATTCGATCGTTCCGGCACATCACAACCATTCGTTCCACATACCCCTGCAATTCACGGACATTGCCGGGCCAGTCGTAGACCTGAAATGCCCGAATGACCGCCGGATCGACTGTCGGAACAGGGATCTCATTCTCCGCCGCATATTGTTTCAGAAACACGTCGGTCAGCAGGGGAATGTCCTCTTTCCGTTCGCGGAGCGGCGGAACACGCAGCGTCACAACGCGAAGACGATACAAAAGATCCTCACGGAATTTTCCCTCTTTCACCCGCTCCTCCAGGTCGGCATTTGTGGCGGCGATAATACGGATATCGACTTTGATCGTTTCGGTTCCGCCGACTCGTTCAAAACAACGTTCCTGGAGAACACGGAGCAATTTCACCTGGGTGGTCGGGCTGACCTCGCTGATTTCATCCAGAAACACCGTCCCCCGATCCGCCAGTTCGAAACGACCTTTTTTCTGTCGAATCGCGCCTGTAAAAGATCCGCGCTCGTGTCCGAATAATTCGCTTTCAAGAAGGGTTTCGGAAAAGGCCGCGCAGTGCATCGGCCAGAAGGGGCGATCTTTCCGCGGAGAAAGATCATGAATGGCGCGGGCCACCAGCTCTTTTCCGGAACCGGTTTCGCCGGTAATCAACACAGTGGTTCGGGCAGAGGCCACCTTGCGGATATCCTCGAACAGCTTGTGCATGGCTGCGCTCTCGCCGGTGAGCCGCGCCAGCCCGGAACGCTCACGGTGATCTTTCCACAGCTGTTCGTTCTCCATGGTAAGACGCCGCTGCTCAAACAACCGCTTCACCTTCAATTCCAATTCATCCAGATCGATGGGTTTCTGGAGATAGTCATACGCCCCCACCTTCATGGCCTCCACCGCATTCTTCACTTCACCGTAAGCCGTAACAACTATCACGTCCATCTCCGGCCACTGCTCTCGGGCCCGCCGAAGCAGCTCCATGCCGCCCATCCGTGGCATTCGGATATCGGTCAACATCAGATCGAAACTCCGTTGCTGGAGCTTCTCCATGGCTTCTTTGCCGTCGGGTGCGGTCTCAATGGTCCACTCGGGGCATTCGAGGGCTTTCCGCAGACCATCCCGCGTATTCATTTCATCATCGACGATCAGTATCCGGTTGTTCATGTCGATTCCTCACGGAAAAAGACGCTTATTCCCCTATATCCCCGCCCTATATTCCCCCCGTAAACCGGGGGATTTCTTCTCCCTCCCCGTTTACGGGGAGGGCTGGGGTGGGGTTCCCCCGTATTCCCCCCCCCCTCATTTATTGGACCTTGTTTGTCCAATCTTGATATAGCCCCTCAATTCCAGCTTCGTAGGTATCGCCCTTGTGGATCACACAGCGATATTTCAGGTGCAGCCGCTCCCCCTTCGCCATTTTCAGCCCGGCCTCATCCAGCCAGTTCATTGGAGTCGGTGAAAAGAATCCGTAATTGCGTGTGAACCACTTCGGGGGAAACCATCGGTTTTTCGGATGCACGAAAATCGCCAACCCCTCTTTCACCCCATCCCGGCTTCCCCAGTAATCACACCAGGGAGATTCCTTGCCGAATGTGCCTTCCTCAGCGCTGTCGCCTTGTGCATTCACAAGGGTTCCACCGCCCTCCACGGAAAACGCCGGAATCATCCGGGCCGAGAACAGCGAATGATTGGTCTTCTCGATCTGCACATCGTTCATGGCAGTCAGGGTGATCTCGAAATCAATCATCCGCAGGTCGGGACCGGGAGCGGAGACCAGAATTCGGCGGATATCCATAAACGGGGAGGGACCATCCGGTTTGCGCCATTCGCAGAGGTCCGTGAAGATCACTTCATTGCCTTCCGATTCAAGAATCTGGGTCTGACGGGAAATTATCTGTCCTTCCTTTATAGATTCCTGCCAGTAATTGCCTCCATTCACCTTATCACACCCGAAAAAAAGCGAATGGTGATGCGGATACGGTTCCGAGGATTCCGTGGTGATGCTCAATCCGGTCGCAGGACCATTAACCGGATAAAAATACGGGTATTTCTGGAGCTTTCTGTTGAGGTATGTTGTAAACTCCTTCCCCTCCACAGACACATGAACCCCGTCGATCTTCAGTTTCGCAGACACCCGTTGAGGAGTCTGAGACCCCGCAACATCACTGCCGAAGACAACCGTGCCGAGACATAGCATCCACACACATACGAACCTTGCGATCATGGTTCCCTCCGATTCCTCGGTGATTTCCGATCCGGGTGTCCCATTCATTCTGCCGGTCAATCTGCATGATATCATGTCTCCCATTCTGAGACAGGATCGATCCGGTTCCGGCATAATCGGTCAGGACAACCTTCTGCGCAGATACGGATCGCAGTACACTGAGTAACGACTTTTGAGCAAAAAAAACCAATCATTGCCCGAAAACCAATTCGGGAAAGGAGGACATGATGAGTCTTTTTACCGGATGTCGTGTTCCCAGCCTGTTTCTGGGATCCCTGATGCTGTCGTTCGCGTTTCCAAGTGGGGCCTTTGCCCAGAGCATGTTCCCGCCGGAATGCTGTATCGGTGGAATTGCGCTCGGACCGCAGGCGTACAGTTTCAACCGATTCACCTTCTTTGAGGCCATCGACAAGGCCAAACAGATGGGATGCAATGTGATCGAGGCGTATCCGGGACAGGCCCTCTGCCCGGACGAGAAGGGTGTGCAATTCAGCCATGACGCCCCGCCGAGCGTCTGGTCCAAAGCTTTGCGCAAACTCAATAAAACCGGCGTCCGCCTGGTCGCGTATGGTGTTGTCGGCTTGGGCAAGGATGAGGAAAGCAACCGGAAAGTATTCGATTTTGCCAAGTTGATGGGGATCTCCGTTATCACAACAGAACCGGACGATATCCCGGAAGGTTCCCTCGATGTAATCGAGAAACTTGTCCAGGAATACAACATCAAGATCGCCATCCACAACCATCCAAAAAGCACGGACAACCCAAAGTACAAGTTTTGGGACCCGAATTATGTCCTCGAATGCGTGAAACGTCGCGACCCGCGCATGGGAGCCTGTGCGGATACGGGGCACTGGGCGCGATCCGGCGTCAATCCGATTGAGGCGCTGAAGATTCTCGAAGGCCGTGTCATCAGCGCACATCTGAAAGACCTGAACGAATTCGGCAACCGCGAAGCCCATGATGTGCCCTGGGGAACCGGCGTGTGCGACATGGGAGCGATTCTCGATGAACTCCTCCGTCAGCACTTCTCCGGCCCGGCCTCCATGGAGTACGAATACAACTGGGACAACAGCGTCCCCGATATGATCAAGTGCGTTGAGTTCGCCCGTGAACACGGGAAATGACTGTCGCCTAACGGGATGCCTTTCAGGATTGAAACGCAGGGGCGACTCATGTGCCGCCCCTGCGTTTGCATTCCTCCCTGCCTTTTATCCGGAATCCGGCGGTTATCGTCAAGTCTCCAGGAAAGAACAGCATGAAAAAGAAAAGGCCAAATCGACTCATTCCGAATCCTCCAACCGGCGGACGTGTGCTGTTGACAATTTGAGTACTCTCCTGTTGAAATACCGGTCGTTCATCAGACAGCCGCGAAGGCCGGTTTTTCATCATCCGTCGGTGTGCTATGCTTGGACAACGGATCTTTCCACGGAGACCCTGATGGTGACCACAAAGCGACTCTCTCTCGTTTTCTGTTTCTTCTTTCTCGCCGTTTCTGCTTTTTCGGAGAATCTGACCCTCCCGCTCGACCAACGCCCGACCTGGCTTCAGGACGAGGGAATCATTATGGCAGGAAGCTGGGAGCCGCTGCTTTTCCGTATACGCCGGGACGGAAGCGAAGGCTACACACCCACTCCCGAACAACAGGCCGCTTACCTGCGCGAACACAGCCCGGAGATGGTAGCGAAATTGAAATCTCTCGGCGTCAATTTTGTCATGATGCACGCCTACAAAGGATTCGGATTGGAGCACGAACGCGAAAGCATGGCGGATGCGGCGCAATTCTCGAAATTATGCCACGATGCGGGCCTGCATGTCGGTGTGTACAACTACAGCGGCGCTTTCGGCTGGGAGTTACTGTTCCAGGAAATGCCCGAAGCACGGGACTGGGTTGTTCTCGATGAAAATAAAAAACCCGTCACTTACGGCGAGGCTACCTATCGTTACTACTGGAACCGAAACCACCCCCGGGCGCAGGAGTTCTACAAGAACATAATTCGGTTCGCGATCGAAGAAATCGGGACGGACCTGATTCATTTCGATAACTACAAGATCGGCCCCGGTATGGACAGCTATTCCGTTGAGCGATTCCGAGACTACCTCAAACGCAATTTCAGCCCGACTCAACTCAAGGAAATGGGTGTAGTGGATGTGAACACTGTGTTACCGCCCATGCCGGCAAATTCACAGAACATGTTGCGCGCCGCCTGGCTGAAATTCACGACGGATTCTCTAACGGAATCTTATTGGGATATGTCGAAGTACGCACGCAGTCTCCGCAAGGATATTCTGATGGAGTGTAATCCCGGTGGAGTCCCGGATTCGATTGACCCTCCTGTGGATCACTCAACTCTGTTACAGGGCGGTGAGGCGTTCTGGGATGAAGGGCAACATCCGGGACTGCGCGATGGAACACTCATTACACGAATCCGCACGTACAAATTCGGTAGACGAATGAATAATATCGCGTTCGCATACACCACAAACCCCCTGGAGGCCGCAGAATCCATGGCTTTCAATTTGGACTGCCTGGGATGTATCGGCTGGTTTGAGTACAACAATATCGTCTCCATGCCGGGTTCAGACGTCCCTGTAACTCTGGAACTCAGTCCGTATATTCAATTCTTTAAAAATCAACGCGATCTCCTTCGCGACGCACAGGTTGTTGCAGACATCGCCGTATTGCGCAGCTTTCCATCGCAAGTCTTTTCCGATCCGGCAAACGCACGCCTGACCGGAGCTGTCGAACAACAATTGATTGAGAACCGGATTCCTTTCCAGATCATCGGGGAAAACCTGCTGGGAGAATTGAATCGCTATCGCGGCCTGGTTCTGGCCGGGTGCGCGGCTTTATCGGATTCGGAGATTGCCGCCATAAACAACTACAGAGAATCCGGTGGAAAGCTGTGCATAATCGGCCCGGTTGCCTCACACGATGAATGGATGCACCCCAGGCAATCCTCTCCGTTGAGTGGAATAAATAATCCGAATGTTCTATATCTCACGGATGTAGACGAATGTGTCAAGTCCATTACCGAACTCTGCGGCGATGAATTGTCTATGTCTGTCGATGGGCCGCTTGGGCTGTGCGCCGAAATTACAGAACAGGAGACCCGGCGACTGATCCATCTGGTCAATTATCTGCCGGAGCAACCGATCAACAATGTAACGGTTCGGGTAAAGGTTCCCGCGGGCAGGCGTGTGGGAAAAGTGGTGACCGGCAACCCGTTACGTGAAAAGGACCTCGCCCTGGAATACAGAGAGCAGAATAACCTGGTCGAGTTCACTGTTCCGAGCGTGTATATCTACGAAATTGCCCAGGTTGTCTGGCGATAATGCGCCCTGTTCACGAACCACCGGCGAAAAAGGAACCTGTTTCGGCTTGACCTGTCCGGAAATGCCGGCTTTACCGCCTGCATGCGGCCCATTCGATGGACTGCACGATAATCTTTCGGAATTCAGGCAGGCGGCACGAGTTCTTATCATGGCCCAGCGCAAAATATACGCATCGCGCATTGTGTACATAGTGCGTGCAAAGCATCGGCTCCGCAACTGTGTGCCCGAATCGTTCCTCGTTTGCGGTCATAATGACGTGCATATCCGGACGCATCAGCAGGTTGAAGTAGAGTTCGTCGTTTGTTGTAAACGGCTTGACTCCCTCGATAATCGGGTGGGCTTCATCCTTCACATCCACACGAAATTCATGGTACGGCCCATGGGTAGATTTTCCGTTCACCCACATGGCGCCGAAGAGGTCGATAGAATCCCGCCAGTTCTGGCAATTTGCGACAGCAAAGTGCAGAACCACAAGGCCGCCGCCATCCTTCAGAAACTGAAGAATGCCTTCCTTGGCGTAATCGGGCAGATCCCCGTTCTCCGCCTGAACCTGGGCCGTCAACAGAACATTGAATTTCCGAAGATTCTCTATGCGAAGTGATTCCAGATTCTCTTTGCCCACAGCGGTAATCTTCACCGTGGGATCATTAGCCGCAATATCCTGCAAAGTCTCTTCGTAGATCCCCGCATCCCCGTGCGGTTCCAGCCCGATCATCAGGCAAGTTACCGGCTGCGGCTCGGCGGAAAAAGCGACTCCAAGTGACATGACGATCAGCAAAGTCGGGATTAATAAAACTCTCAGAATAGTCATTTCGCGCATTATTCTTTCTCCTGATGTCTTTGTTTGTATTAAATACCAATCCGATTCCCGGATTGTAGTTGCATTTACGGCCTTGCATATTGGAGCCGGGCTGTCCTTTTCCACGGAGGCTGACCGAGATGATCCGGCCGGCGCGGCAAACGCCATTGCTGGAATCATGGGAAACCCAAGCCCCCTGCAGGGCCGGTCCCTCTCCGTAGACTACATACCCCTGTCCGCTCGACATCCATTCGGAATAGGGACCCGGATTTAACAGGGCAATTTCAGCGGGATTGCCTGTACGGGGTAATATCCGACAAAACTCGCCGCCCCAATTCCCAATACGCCCTGGAAACACATCATACTCCGGTTTCACGATGGTTACAGTCTCATCCCACTACGAGGCAGGTTGATCCTTTGTCCCATGCGGATCGCCCGATCGATACGACCGGATCGCTTCTTCCAATGTGCCGAAATCCCTGAATAGCCGGTCCAGGCGAAATACCTTGAAAACCCGTCGGGTCTGTGCGTTGATGTTCGCAAACCGAAGATCGCCCCCCTTGTCCTGAAATTTTTTTCCCATGTTCGCAAACAGTCCCAGAGCGCTACTGTCGATGAACCCAACCCAGCGCATATCGAGAACAACCCGGATGTTGCCGGAATGGAGATCCTCCATAAGGACATTCTTGAGCCGGCGAACTTCCTCAAGATCCAATTCCCCATCGATCGCATAAACCACTACATCTCCCACAACATCCCGGCTGACGGTGAAGTTGAGTTCCTCATCGAATTCCAGCGTCTTGCCGGCCGGTTCCTCAGAATCGATTTCGGTAGATACGGCATCCCAGGCCTGCTCCGGCGTGGAGTAAATCCGAAACAACCTCCACAAGTCCGATTCCCTCAGCTGTCGTTCAATCCAGGAATTGGGAACAACAACCAGACGCAGAGACGGTTGATCCACCCCCTTGATTAAATCATTCGCCTCTTGAAGGGTTTCCAACCCGGCGGAGTCAATAGAGGTAACCAGGCCGAGATCCACAATCAATGACGTGACACCCTTCTTGACTAACGTCAGGATGGGACGCAAAAGCCGGATCGAGGTCAGCTCATTCAAAGGGCCGCACGGACGGATCAGAACATCCGCGCCATGTCGATAATACTTCACGCGGAAAACATCGCGGGGCATCGAATACTCCCGTACTGCCGGGTGAATAAAAACGGGGGAAAGATCAAACTCTTTCCCCCGTCTTGAGTCGAGTCGCAACCTTACCGGTTACCGATTCCAGAGTTTCTGGGCAATTTCAAAGTCCGTGTAAACATCCACGTCAAGATATGGCCAAGACATACCGATCAGGATGTAGTAATTCCCCTTGCCGTCGGGACGCGCGCCGGGCGTCAGCGGTGTGACATAGCACGGAATAAACCGCGTGGATTGACCGCCGCTGTGCAAGGCCCCGAATCCGTCCATTACCATCGAGCCGATACGCAACCCGGAGGTTTCAAAAGCCGCACCCTTGTCGTCAATCCCCAGAATACCGTCGGTACTGATCTCGACCTCGAAATCACGCGCGATATCAAAGTACAGACCCGGTACGAAATCTTTCTGCTCCGAATCATAGTGCAGAGTGGTGTTCAACGGAGCGATCGTGTCAATGTCGAAGGTTCCGACATCGGCGTTCTTGAACGGCACAAAGGTAATTATGCCGAACCCGTCCATCACACCCAATCCGATATACCTCGTCCCGTCGACGCTCGGAACAAATTCCATATCACGATAGATCCGAATCTCCGGATCGATACTAAGCGCCAGGTTGCTGGTATCCAGCTCAGGAGCATCACCGACACGGACTATGTATCCGAGCTCGGTCAGGACGTACGCGCCCGTTCCGGCTCCAATGGCAGAAGGCAATGTCGCGCTGGACGGATCGATGCGATAATTCTTCACCGCATCACTGCCCCGATAGATTTCCAGATCCGTTGCAAGTCCGGTTTCGGGTTGGAGAACGGATTGCAATCTCTCCAGAGATGCGGTGGCTGTACCTTCCGCATAGATTTTTCCGTCATTGCTCAAAACATAGAATCCGCCGTCTCCTTGGGATTCCACATCCACCAGAACCGGTCCAAAGAACACGTCGCCGGTTGGATGGTTCTGTCCGGACCATGGATTGATCGGCAGAGTCTTGTTGTTGGCAGGATTGTTGTCGGTGTCGATTCCGCCGTAACCCGCACCGCCGGTTGCGCCAAGCAGTGGAATAACAGGCGGCAAAGCGTTGGAATATCCCGGGGCGGCGAAATAGCTCGTCCAAAGTATATAACCGCCTTCCGAACCGTTCAGATTCCCTGCAATCTCTCCTGAAAACTCGAAATCTCGCGCATACGGGAACCCGAGGGTCGGTCCGAGAGCCACCGGATCCGGGAGGTAATCCACAATCAGTTTGCCGAACTTGTCATATTTTTGGACCAGATGGCCCGAACTGTCGGTCACACCGATATCAAAGTTAAACATCGCAATACCGGACGGCTGCAGCGGCCCGAATTGGCTCAACGCAACCACTCCCAAGTTCGGGTTAGCCTGACGTGCGGTCGGGCTTGCGGTCGGCGTTGCCGTTGGAGTTTGGGTTGCCGTCGGCGTATGTGTCGGCGCCGCTGTTGGTGTTTCGGTCGGTCCCACGGTTGGGACTTGGGTTGCCGTCGGCGTATGCGTCGGCGCCGCTGTTGGTGTTTCGGTCGGTCCCGCTGTCGGGGTCTCGGTCGGGACCCCCGACGGAAGAACCGTGATTGATCCGGCTACCGCAATCAGACCCGCCAGATCGTCCTTTACATTTTGAATAGTCAGCGAGGTAACTCCCTCGGGCGCGTCTTGCGCCACAGTAAAGATAAGTTCGACCAAATCACCATCACCGGAAATCGGTTGAGCGGTTCCCGCGATGGCGACCAAAGAGAGGGGTACCTGTGCGTTCACCGCGACCGAATACCATGTTTCCGTAAGGGTTCCGCTCCTGTTCACACCCACAAAGGCGAGAACGTTCGAATCATAAACCACTTCAAACTGGAAGGCATCCGTTGTCGGCATTCCAGTGGCCGAAATGGTGACAGAAACCTGTTCGCCCGGTCGTGCAGAAGCCTGCCCCATGATGATATTCGCTTCCGCAACCGGCGTACTTGTTGGAACAGCGGTTGGGGATTCCGTCGGAGCCGCAGTCGGCGATTCCACCGGAGTGGCGGTCGGGGATTCCGTCGGAGCCGCAGTCGGCGATTCCACCGGAGTGGCGGTCGGGGATTCCGTCGGAGCCGCAGTCGGCGATTCCACCGGAGTAGCGGTCGGGGATTCCGTCGGAGCCGCAGTCGGCGATTCCACCGGAGTAGCGGTCGGGGATTCCGTTGGAGCCGCAGTTGGGGTTTCCGTCGGCGTCTCCGGGATGGCCGTCGGCGTTTCCGTTGGAGCCGCAGTCGGGGTTTCCGTCGGCGTCTCCGGGATGGCCGTCGGCGTTTCCGTCGGAGCCGCGGTCGGAGTTTCGGTCGGCGTTTCCGGGACTACTGTCGGCGTTTCGGGAACGGCAGTGGGAGTTTCGCTCTGTGCCTGGACGGCTCCCGCGAAGAGCAACGGCGCACACAGAACAGTGATCACGAAAACCTTTCGCAGTGTCTGAGATTGAATTATACCGTGCATGAAAACGTGCCTCCCTTGCTTGTTGGCTACCCGTGAATCCTCTCGTTCCGCACGTCCCGGTCGGCCACCACGAATGGTTGATCCCGAACAGGGATGGCTTTTTCTCTTACGACTCTTTATTCAATAGAAAGCTCGACCGATTCATCCGCCGGTTCAAGCATTCCAATGATTTCCTGATTGATAAGGACACCATTCTGCCGAGTAATTACAAGTGCCGATTCCTCGGTGATGGCAGACTTGTCCGCAAACGTCAATGTCGTGGTTCCCTTGAATCCACTGAGGGGCTGAAAAGTAATCTCCGCGACTCGCGCATCGCCGGTAAATCCGAATCCGGCAGGCCCGAAGAACGTCGCCTCGCCTTCCGCCGGCTTGTATTCGGTGGCTTCCGGATGTTCGCGCGGAAGAAGTACGCAGACAACATCATCAATTCGCCCGTTCTGATTGCTGATTGCGGGTTCCTCGAAAATCTCCACACTTTCCCGGATTGTGGTGTCATCCGTGTTGACCGTCCAGAATTTCCCCGGTTTCGCGAAATACTCCGCGATGGCATTCACATCCGCCATATCGAGCACGCCATAAGTCTCGGCCCGATCGTAATAAGCTTCATATAACTCATCGCTGTTCACTCTCGCCCCAACCTCCCGAATATCAAACACATTCGAACGTCCGTCGAAATTGACATCCCCATAACTCTCCTGGATATTGACCACCCTGAGCTGATCCGGGTTGAATATCAAATCACAATTCATCCCAACCAATTTGTCGGCCCCGCTCAGAACGACCGTCACCGTAAACGGCCCATCCGCAGCGCGGATTACAGATGGAGGAGGATCGATGGTAGACTGAAGAATGGAGTCGTTGCCTGAATTGAAATCGAGTTTGAAGACAGGCCCCTGGGGAAACCCGGGGCCGGCCGCAAGTAATATCAATAAAAATGCCGAAATCCAGACATGCTGAATTCGGCCACTCCAAATGCAACTTTTCATTTTTCAACCTCCGAACACTGATCCCAGTCTGGTCACCCAAGACCGTATAATACCTTCTTTTGTCCACCCCCTGGAGTCACTTGACCCGGAGTGGACATCCATTCAACACTAACGGGGCTGACGAGGCTCGAACTCGCGACCTCCTGATCGACAGTCAGGCATTCTAACCAAACTGAACTACAGCCCCATCCATAATTGTAGTGCCAGAAACACCGGACGTCATTCTAGGCGAATTCGGACGATTCCAATAGCCCAAACCCCCCGGATCTCACCCGGAAACTGCTCTCGCTCGCCTGATTCGAGGCCCGACTATGGGCAAGACAGGGATCGAACCTGCGACCTCCTGCTTGTAAGGCAGGCGCTCTCACCAGCTGAGCTACTCGCCCGGCACGAGAGACACTCACCAAATATAGCCGCTATGCTCCGTCCGTGTCAAGGAGAATTTCAACCGAAAATCACACTTACCCAAACCAAAATATACCAAATTCTGCTCAGTGAGGCTCCCAACAACCTCTTCTGACCTCAAAATCCCCTTTCCCGTTGGAGAAAATACCATAAATCCTTATACTTTCATAAGATACCCTGCGTATCTCAAAGGAAAGTAAATCCATCTCACACCTTTCGTAAGGAATGGAACCCATGGAAAATCTGATAGCGGTTATTCCCGTTGCGGGGCATGGGACCCGGATGTATCCCCTGACGCGTGGTATCAAAAAAGAGTTTCTTCCACTGGTTGATCCCGATGGCCGTCCCCGCCCTTTGATCCAGGTCCTGGCGGAGGAGGCGCTGGAATCCGGGGTGCAACAAGTTTGTTTTGTTGTGAATCGCCAGCAGAGAAATCTTTTTGAGTTTTACTTTCACGGAGGTTTTTCCGATGATCCCGGCGCACAAAAATTCCCGGAAGAGGCCGAAAAAATCAGGAAGATCGGAAAACGGGTCATTTTTGTGGAGCAATCCGAGCAACTGGGGCTGGGCCACGCCGTATGCTGCGCTGTGGAAACCCTGGGGAGAAGACCCTTGATGGTCCTCCTCGGAGATCATGCGTTCGCATCAACAACTCATCTCCGGTGTATCCGGCAGTTGCTGACGATTGCCGAATCCGTATCGGGAAGCCTCAGCGCAGTCAGCCGGACCCGCGAGGAAGATCTGTGGCGTTTTGGAACCGTGCTCGGGAAACCTATCCCCGGACAGCCCCGACTTTATGAGGCAATGGAAATCATCGAAAAACCCGCTGTTGATTACGCCCGGTCTCATCTTCGGACACCCGGCAATCCCCATGCCCCTTATTTGTGCTGGCTCGGTTTCCATCTGCTCTCGCCCACGGTTCTCGATTGCCTGAAGGAGATGGTCCAATCCCGACAAGAGGGTACCGAAGTCGGCCTGACCGAGGCGCAGCAGATGGCACGCAAGAAAGAGGGGTATTTCGTCTGCGAGCTGGACGCGGTTCGCTTCGACCTGGGTATTCCTGAAGGGTATCGGCAGGCTCTCCACCAGTGGCCGGGCCCCGTAAAAACCTCCGTCAACCCAACACAACCCTCCCCAGTCTTGACGCCCCAGTAAATTGTATCCCCTCCAAAACAGCCGGCCCCCTGAGCCAGGAACAGGTACAATAGGCCCTGCATAATTAAAAAACAGGCGGATTTTCAAATCTCTCCCCCAAAGTCGGTTAAATCTTCTCCACACGCGCGACTCTGCAAAAAAAAGAACGTTTTACCTTCACCTAGAAACAAGTCGGTCTGTTTGTTAGCATCCTTCGGAAAACCTTTGAGACAGGAGTTTCAAAGTATGCCCACAATCGCAGAAGCGGCAGCCGAGGAAGCCCGTGCAATTCTGCACCGCCTGCCGAACCGTCACTCCTCTTCGATTCCCCTTTTGTACCTCGCCTGGAAAACCTGCGCATGGCTGACCCCGGCGGCCCTTGAGGAAATAGCCGCATTGACCGGGCTTTCCCCCGCAACCGTTGAGGGCATCGCAGGCTTTTACACCATGTTCCCCCTCCACCCGCGCGGTAAATACCACATCGAAATCTGCGATAACATCTCCTGTTACATCAACGGCGCTCCCGATCTCAAAAACCATCTCCGAAACAAACTGGGCATCGAATTCGGCCAAACCACCTCGGATGGCCGTTTTACGCTCGATCATGTCGAATGCCTCGGAAATTGCTGTGAGGCTCCCTGTATGCAGATCAACGGCAAGGAGTACGGCCGCTTAACCGTACAGAAAATAAACGAAATTCTGGATTCCCTGGACTGAGCGACTTCAATGGCTGCGTCCGAAACTCGCGTTCTCCTGAAAGACCTGGACCTGACCGGCCCCCGCGACCTGGACTCCTATCGTCGGATGGGCGGATACCAGGGCCTCGCGAAATGTCTCCGGCAGTTCACTCCGGACCGGGTAATTGACGAAGTGAAACAATCCGGCCTCCGTGGCCGTGGCGGCGCGGGGTTCCCCACCGGTGTAAAATGGGGATTCGTCCCGAAAACCTCCCCAAAGCCCAAATACCTCGTCTGCAATGCCGATGAGGGCGAACCGGGAACCTGCAAAGACCGGGTCCTGATGCAATACAATCCGCATTCCGTCATCGAGGGCTGCCTGATTGCCGCGTACGCAATCGCAGCCCACCATGCTTTCATTTATATTCGCGGCGAGTTCTCGGAAATCGCCGAAATCCTGGAACGTGCCGTTCAAGAGGCCTATCGTGCCCATCTGGCGGGCACAAACATCCTCGGGACACAGTATTCCTGCGAAATAATTGTTTACCGGGGCGCCGGTGCATACATTTGCGGAGAGGAATCAGGTCTCCTGACCTCCCTGGAGGGCAAACGCGGTAATCCCCGCAATAAGCCGCCGTTCCCGGCGGTGGAAGGTCTCTATCGTGCGCCCACGGTGGTGAATAATGTCGAAACCCTCGCCTGCCTGCCGTCCATCATGCGGAACGGCGCAGCCTGGTATGCCTCCCTCGGAACCGAGAAAAGCAAGGGAACCAAACTCGTTCCCGTCAGCGGGCATGTCCGAAAACCGGGCGTGTATGAAATCGAACTCGGTAAAATCACGCTCCGGGAGATCATCGCTGATCTGGCCCGCGGTGTCCGGGAAGGACATACCATCAAGGCGGTCATTCCCGGCGGTTCCTCCAGTCCGATTTTATCGGCCGATCAACTGGATGTTCCGTTCGATTATGAGTCTGTGGCGGCGGCGGGGTCCATGTTGGGGTCCGGTGCGATTGTTGTCCTGGATAATACGGTAGATATGGTCGAGTTCGCGTTGCGTCTCGCGAAGTTTTATGCGCATGAATCCTGCGGCCAGTGCACCCCGTGCCGGGAAGGAACCAGGTGGCTCGTCGAAATCCTGAACGCGATTCACGAGGGCCGGGGGCATCCCGATGACCTCGAAACCATACAGAAATTGTTTGAAACCGAGCTGACCTCCATCTGCCTGTTGTGGTCGGCGGTGGTCATGCCGGTGCGCGCATTGATAGAGAAATTCCCGGAAGAGTTCAGAACAGCGATTGCCCGTGGAACCCCCGACTTCAGTCGAATGGGCCAACCCGGCAGTCCGGTATCGGTCTTGGCAGAATGAAAGATCCACATCGAGGTACTGTAATCCATCCGAGAGCGCGGCCCTTCGCGGGCGATGCCTATGCCGAGGAACCGAAACGGCCGGAATCGTTCCGGAAACCGGTGACCGCCACCATCGATGGGCAATCCGTCACCGTGGAGGCCGGAACGACCATCCTCCAGGCGGCGCAGATCCTCGGCATCTACATCCCTCATTATTGCTATCACCCCGCGCTCAGCATTGTCGCCAGCTGCCGCCTCTGCCTGGTGGAAGTCGAAAAAAGTCCCAAACTGGTCCCCTCCTGCTCTACACCTGTCGGCGAAGGGCAAGTGATCTTCACCCGAAGCGACAAGGCCAAACGTGCCCGCGAGCAACAAATGCAACTGCTGCTCATCAACCATCCCCTGGATTGCCCTGTGTGCGATCAGGGCGGACACTGCCAACTCCAGCGATACAGCATGGACTACGGAACCGATGATTCCCGATACCGCTTCCCGAAACGCACCTTTCCGAAACCCAACCTCGGACCGTTTATTGACCTGGAACGCAACCGATGCATTCTCTGTACCCGCTGTGTGCGATTCCTGGAGGAAATCGCCGGGAATGCCGAACTGGCCGTAATGAAACGCGGCAACGATTCCTTGATCGGCACGTTCCTGGAACGGCCTCTCCATGGAGAGTTTTCCGGAAACACAATTGATCTCTGTCCGGTCGGCAGTCTGACCGATAAGGTGTTCCGATTCCGCGCGCGAATTTGGGAACTGGAGGCAAAACCCTCCGTATGCCCGCATTGCGCAGTCGGCTGCAATATCCTGTTGGACTCCCGCCGACGGACCCATGAATTATTGCGCATTACCCCCCGCACCAATCCCGATGTGAACGGCCCATGGATCTGCGATAAGGGCCGATTCGGGTTCGATTTCGTCAACAGCCGCTTGCGGGTTCGATCTCCCCTGGTGAAACGCGACGGTGAGCTGAAACCGCCTGCCGACGGTATGGATGTTATCGAGTACATCGTCGCGCAATGGAAGGCCATCCGGGATCGACACGGCCCCGGCGCCTTGGCGGGCCTCATCTCGCCCCGGAAAACCAACGAATCCCTGTACCTCTTCCAACGATTTTTCCGCAAGGTGATCGGCTCCGGCAATATCGACCACCGTATGGACCGGGTTGGCCTCGAGGATGAGGATGGTTACCTGTACTCCATACGAATCGGAGCGCGAAATGATCCCGTCGGCGAGGTACGCAAAGCGGAAACAATCTTCATCCTGGGGTCTGATTTGCCGAACGAACTGCCGATTCTGAACCTTCAGATCCGTCAGCGGCTCCGTCACGGCGCAACCCTGCTCGTGGCGCACCATCAGGGCGGTTCTTATCGAGACTTGGCCGCTCGGTATTGCGCTTATCATCCGGGCGCCGAAATGGACTTTCTCGCCGTGCTGTTTTTCCTCCTGGTTCAGGAAAAAAATGTCGGATTTCCAGGATCGCTTATCGAGACTTACAGAGACTTTAACTCCGCGGCCGTGGCAAATCGTTGCGGTGTGGCAATGGAGGCATTGCAGAATCTCGCGCGTGCCCTGGCAAATGCCTCAAACGCAACCTTGCTGCTGGGTGAAGAGGCTTGGGCCGGGGCGGATGGGATTCAAACAGTCCGCGCTTTCGCCGATATGGCCCGCGCAATGGGGCTTTTCAATGAGAATGATGTGGGAATCAATCTCCTTCTGCGCCATTCCAACAGCCGAGGCGCAATCGAAATGGGTGTCCTGCCTCATCTCGGCCCCGGATTGTCTCCGGCCGATCCCAAAGGAAAAAACACCCACCGCATCTTGCAGGCCGCTGCCCATGGGGAACTCAAGTCTCTCTTCATTCTCGGTGAGGATTTAATCGCCCGATATCCCGACCGCGCGCTGGCAGAGGATGCCCTGAAACGCGCAGACTTCGTTGTTGTCGCCGATACGTTTGTCCATGACACAGCCCGCGCGGCACATGTCTTTCTGCCCATTGCGACATTCGATGAAATACAGGGCTCTTATACGAATGTATCGGGAAAAATTCAACAGGCGGAGCGCGTTCTCGTTCCCCTTTCCGGCACGGCAACACCGCTGCAATTGCTTCAGGCGCTGGCACGACGGTTTGGGGCGGAATGGGACACACTGACACCTCCGGCCGTTTTCGACATCCTGCGCCGGGAATCTCATCCGGCGCTTCCACCCAACAAAATGGCCGATTACCTTCCGTTCCAAATACGGACAGAAAACACCGAGCCTGTGGAAGGATTATGTTTGCAGAGGGGGCCGTTGCTGTTCGACCGCACAGGAGACGTAATCCGCACTCCGGCGCTGTCTGCCCGAAGTCAACCCTGCACGGCAAGACTCTCGCCGGAAGATGTCGGGACCCTCGGTCTCTCTGCCGAAAACTCCATCGTCGTTGAGTCTCCCGGCGGACGTGTTACCATCCCGTTCATTATGGATAAGAACACACCATCAGGCAGCGTCGTCATTTTAGGCGAGTATGATGACCTCGGCATCAACCGTCTGACATCGCGCGGAAATAGCCGGGTAAGGATCATCCAGGAGGGAGAGTAGATGGACCCTTCCCTTCCCCGAAGCTCGATGAAGACCAACTGGGGCTTAGAAACTTCCTCCCCCGAAGATCAGGGGAGGTCAGGCGGCAATGTCATTAAGTTAAACGATCCTGTAACTCACGAGGGAGACGCAGGGAACCGTCATTCCGGCGAAAACCGGAATCCGGCGAAGGCCGGAATGACGCTATCTTATATTAAATGTGGATAAGAACGCAGCTGGGTGTTGACCGGGTTTTGTAAGTGAACATGGAAACCTTACTGGTTTTACTCATACATCTGCTGAAAATCATCGTCGTATTCAGCATTTTACTCGGCTGTATCGCCTATGCAGTCCTGCTGGAGCGAAAGCTGCTCGGACGGCTTCAGGTCCGTTGGGGACCCTCCCGGGTCGGTCCCTTCGGCTTGCTGCAACCCATAGCCGATGGTCTCAAACTGTTTTTGAAAGAAGAACTTACTCCAACCCGCGCAGATCGGTTCCTGTTTGTCCTGGCCCCGCTTCTTTCCATGGGACCCGCGTTGCTGGCCATTGCGGTGGTTCCGTTTGGAGATACCACAAACCTGTTCGGGCTGCTCGATCAGCCGATCCTTTTACAAATCGCTGACATTCACGGCGGGATCCTGTTCATTCTGGCCCTGACCTCTGTCGGTGTCTACGGGATTTTCCTTGCCGGGTGGAGCTCCGATAACAAATACTCCCTGCTGGGCGCATTGCGTTCCTCGGCGCAGATGATCAGCTACGAATTGGTGTTGGGGTTGTCCATCACCGTCGCCCTGATGGCCGCCGGGGATGTGAGTTTGCGAAACATCGCGCTCTCGCAGGGGGATGGTTTCTGGAACTGGTGGATTTTCAGTCCAAAATGGTTTGTCCTGCCCGGTATCCTCGGTTTCTTTTTATATCTGATCTCCGCTTTTGCGGAAACCAACCGGCTTCCGTTCGATCTGCCGGAAGCGGAAACAGAATTGGTCGCCGGTTACCACACCGAGTACAGCAGCATGAAATTCGCCATGTTCTTTATGGCGGAATACTGCAATATCATTACCGTGTCCTGCATTGCCGTGACCCTCTTCCTGGGCGGCTGGTATGCCCCGTTTCCCTTCCTGCCTTCCGGCGGGCTGTTTGGTTGCGTCTGGTTTGCTGTAAAAGTATTTATTCTCGTGTGTGTGTTTATCTGGGTTCGCGGAACTTTGCCGAGACTGCGGTACGATCAACTGATGAAGTTCGGATGGAAAGTAATGTTGCCGTTGGCGATCGCCAATGTGCTGCTGGCAGCCGGCGGCATCCTCCTGTACGAAATGTGGCACGGTTCATAAAACCGTGATTGGGCGCGAGAAGGTGTCCGAAAAATGATGCTGAATGCGTTGTATTTCTGGTTCTTCGGCACACTGGCGGCTGTGTGCGGCCTCGGTGTGGTTCTGTCCCGTCACCCGATGCACAGCGCCATCTCCCTTGTCGGAACCATGATCGCCATCGCCGCCCTGTTTCTCCAACTCCACAGCGAATTCCTGGCGTATGCCCAGATCATTGTCTACACCGGCGCGGTAATGGTCTTGATTGTATTCACCATCAGTTTGCTCAACCTCCGCCAGACCGCCGGGAATCCCATGTGCCCCAGCCGATGGTGGGGAGTTGTGTTTGTCGCGCTCCTTCTGCTCGTCTTTTCCGCGTATCAACTGATAGACAAATCGCATGGATTCGCAGGCCCCGCACGACCGTCCGTGCCGCCCGACTACGGACAGGTTCCCACCGTGGCACGCTCCCTCTTTACAACATACCTGTTCCCATTTGAATTCGTCGCCGTTCTGCTCACCGCGGCGGTGATCGGGGCAACGGTTCTGGCCCGACAGGACCCGGAACAACATCCCACCGAACAGGAAGAACAGAAATGATTACTCTTAGTCATTATCTCTTTCTCTCCATGATCCTGTTCGCCCTGGGCGTAACCGGCCTCATGGTGCGTCGAAATGCCATCATCCTTCTCATGTCGGTGGAATTGATGCTGAATGCCGCAAACCTGGCCGTGGTGGCGTTCGCTCGATTTCGTCCCGCTCCGGCTTCGGCGGATAACGGAATGGTACTCGTATTCATGGTCATGGCGGTCGCCGCCGCAGAGGTGGCAATCGGCCTGGCTATTCTGCTCAATCTGTACCGACAGCGGCGGACGGTGAACGCCGACGAATTAAATGTACTGAAAGGCTGATGGAAGGAAATGATCGAATGCCATGAATAATTTCGCTGTTCCCATACTCGGCATTCAGGGAATCATGCCGGAACTCCTTCTCAGCCTCGCCGCCGTCTTGATCCTCCTCCTGGAGATGACGGCTGGCGACCGCGAAGGTCACGGTGCGTTAAGCCTTTCGGTAGCTGGACTGATCCTCGCATTTATTGCCACTTTCGGAGCCGATGGCAAGCAGGTTTTCTCCTCCCTGTTGGTTAATGATAATTTGTCCGCCTTGCTGGATCGTGTGTTTCTCATGGCCGCGTTCCTCGTCACCCTGGTTAGCCGTCCCTACCTCGCAAATTATGGACTGGCCAAAGGGGAGTTCTTCGTCCTTCTTCTTCTCGCAACCGTCGGCATGATGGTGATGGGCGCGGCAATGGACTTCATTACAATGTTTCTCGGCCTGGAAATGCTGTCGCTGTCTCTGTATGTCCTGGCCGGCTTCTTTAAAAAAGATGTCCTCTCCGGCGAGGCCGCATTCAAGTATTTCATTCTGGGCGCGTTCGCAACGGGGTTCCTGGTGTTCGGGATGGCCTTTGTTTTCGGAGCGCTGGGAACCACCAATTTTGCAGCGATGGCCCACACGCTCAGCGCCGGCTCGCCGCCGTTTCCCTCCGTTCCCACACTTCTCTTCGGCCTGGCGCTGATTCTGGCCGGTCTCGGATTCAAAATCTCCCTCGTTCCGTTTCATACCTGGGTTCCCGATGTCTACACCGGCGCTCCCACTCCGGTAACCGCGCTCATCGCTACCGGATCCAAAGCCGCCGGATTCGCTGCCCTGGTGCGCATCTTTATGATTACTTTTCCCGGCAGCTTCCAGTTCTGGGGCGCGGCATTCTGGTGGCTCGCCCTGTTGACCATGATTGTGGGGAATCTCTTCGCCCTTGTTCAGGTCGAGATCAAACGAATGTTTGCCTATTCGTCCGTCGCAAACGGCGGCTACCTGGCGATGGCTTTTCTCTCCCATTCGGATGTCGGAATCAAAGCCTTGCTCTTCTATCTCTTCGCCTATACTTTTATGACCGTGGGGGTGTTCGGCGTGGTCTCGCTGGCGGGACGAAGAGAACGACTTCTCATCAGCGAATACGCCGGGCTGAGCCGCGAAAACCCGTTCCTCGCAGCCGTGATGAGCCTCTTCCTTCTCTCGCTGGCCGGGATGCCCGGCACGGCAGGATTCTTCGGTAAGTTCTACCTGTTTGCCGGGGCCGTTCGCTCCGGCTATTTGGGCCTGGCCCTCGTCGGCATTTTGACTACCATTCTTTCTTTTTACTATTATTTACGTGTCATTGTATATATGTATATGCGTGAAAGCGAAATGCCCCGCGAGGCGCTGGAACTTGCGGGATCGGGACGGACGGCTCTGGTACTCGCAGCGGCCGGCGTCTTGATCCTGGGCTGTTTCCCCAATTTGATCTGGATATCGATTGAGCAGGTTTTCTGAAAGGCATCCGGCATGGAAAACGGACAGGGAATCATCACGGCGTTCTCGACAGCGGAGCCTTTCCGATGGGTCGGCCTGGTCTGGCTTGTGCCCCTTTTCCCGGCAGCGGCAACACTGCTGAACGGCCTCCTGGGTCGGAAAGTGATCCGCTATCGCACCGGGCAACTCGCCACGGTCGCCATGCTGGGGGCCCTGATTGTTTCCCTTCTCTGTATTTGGGATATCGCCCGGACCGGACAGCCTTACAACGTTGACTACTTCATCTGGATCGGTGTCGGTGATTTCCAGCTGCCGTTCGGATTTTATGTGGATCAATTGACCGCCGTTATGCTCTTTGTTGTCTCCTTTGTAGGAACGGTAATTTTCCTTTATGCCATCGGCTACATGCATGGCCATCCGGGGTATTGGCGGTTTTTTACCTATATGCCGCTGTTCGCCGTTATGATGTTCCTTCTGGTTCTCGGCAATTCCCTGCCCGTGCTGTTCGTCGGCTGGGAGGGTGTCGGGTTATGTTCGTATCTGTTGATCGGCTATTTCTTCGACCGCGACTATGCCGCCCAGGCCGGACGAAAGGCCTTTATTGTCAACCGAATCGGCGATTTCGGTTTCCTGCTCGGCATGTTGCTTCTTTATTGGACGCTCGGATCGGTCAGGTTCACCGACATTGTGGAGCATGCCCCGGATATCTACCCGGCGGGATCGGTAATGATTACCGTCATTACTCTGCTGCTGTTTCTAGGCGCGACCGGCAAATCGGCACAGATTCCCCTGTTTGTCTGGTTGCCGGATGCCATGGCAGGTCCCACACCGGTCAGCGCCCTCATCCATGCGGCTACCATGGTCACCGCCGGGGTTTATATGATCGCCCGGTTGAATCTTCTTTACAGCCTCGCTCCCATCAGCCTGTTGGTCGTCGGCACGGTGGGCGCTCTCACCGCTCTCATGGCCGCAACCATTGCCTTCACCCAGCGGGAGGCAAAACGAATCCTCGCTTACTCCACCATCAGCCAGCTCGGCTACATGTTCCTGGCGCTCGGGGTCGGCGCATTCGATGCGGGAATCTTCCATTTGATGACTCATGCCTTCTTCAAGGCCTGCCTGTTCCTCAGTGCCGGAAGCGTGCTTCATGCGTTCCACGAAGATCGCGATGTCGATATATTCCAGGCGGGCGGCTTGCGCCGGTACATGCCGATGACCCGGCTCGCCTTCCTGGTTTCTGCCGTCGCCATCGCGGGCATTCCTCCGTTCGCCGGATTCTTCTCCAAAGATGAAATCCTGTTTGAAGCATTCGCCGGCGGCTACATTCTCTTCTGGGGAATCGGCCTCACCGCCGCCTTTTGTACCGCGTTTTACATGTTTCGACTCTATAGCCTGCTGTTCTCCGGCGAGTTCCGAGGCACGGAACATCAGCGTCGTCACCTGCATGAGTGCCCGTTCATTATGTGGTTCCCTTTAGTCATTCTGGCGCTGCTCTCGCTTGTCGGCGGCTGGGTTAATATCCCGGGCCTATTCCCGAAGTTCCATGCCTTTCTGCGTCCGGTGTTTGCCGAGGCACATGAACTCGCCGGGCCACATCGCGAACTGGCCGGCGCCCGGATATGGGAAATCTCCCTGGCCCTCTTATCGGTACTCGTGGCCCTGACCGGTATCTTCGCAGCCCGCCTCTGCTATGTCCAATTGCCGAAACTGCCGCACTGGTTTGCCGAGACTTTCCCCAGCCTGTTTATCGCTTCGTTGCACAAGTATTGGATAGACGAAGCATACCAGGCCACGGTGGTGAAAGGATTTTACAGCGCCTGCCGCCTTGCGCAGTGGTGCGACAATCGGATCATTGTCGCCGGCCTGAACGCATTCGCCGCGTTGATCCGACATCTCTCGGAAATCGGTACACAATTGCAAACCGGCTACGTTCGACATTATGCCCTCGCAATTGTAATCGGCGTCGTGTTCCTATTGATCGGGATGTTGTTGTAGTGAACCGTTGGAAGAGACAGATACGAGTATGCTGCTGACCTTTATCATATTCATTCCCCTGCTGGGAGCCGCGCTTCTCGCGTTTCTGCCCCGGTCGAACGATCGACTCATCCGGGACACGGCGCTCGCAACCGCGCTCCTGGACCTGCTGCTCTGTCTCCCCCTGCTCTGCCTGTTCGACTACAACGCCGAGGGTTTCGATGAGTCTTTGGCCGAATCTCATGCCTGGGTCCCTTCGTTAGGCGTCGGTTACTTGCTGGATATCGACGGTCTCGCGCTGGTTCTCGTTGTTCTGACCTGCCTCCTCTCGTTCGTTTCGGTTCTCTGTTCCTTCCGCGCGATTACAGATCGTGTAAAAGAGTACTATTTCCTCTTGTTGCTGCTCCAAACCGGTATCTTGGGAACCTTCCTGGCCTCGGACCTGTTCCTGTTTTTCGTGTTCTGGGAATTGATGCTCGTCCCGATGTACTTCCTGATCGGTGTCTGGGGCCACGAGCGCCGCATTTACGCTAGTATTAAATTTTTCCTGTACACGGCGTTCGGTTCCGCGCTCATGATGATCGCCATCCTGTGGGTCTATTTCGCGGCGTGGAATGCAACCGGTACACCGTCCTTTGCGCTGGAACGATTCTACGAGATGTCCTTCTCGGTCACCGCCCAGCGTTGGCTGTTCGCGGCGTTCTTCCTGGCGTTTGCGATCAAAATGCCTCTCTTCCCCTTCCATACCTGGTTGCCGTACGCGCACACGGAGGCCCCAACCGCCGGCTCCGTGATTCTGGCGGGTGTGCTGTTGAAAACCGGCGTGTACGGTTTCCTGCGTTTTGCTCTGCCGATGTTCCCCGATGGCGCCGCGTTCTTCGCTCCGGCTATCATGATCCTGGCCCTCATCGGCATCGTGTATGGCGCACTCACCGCCATGGCACAGACCGATGTGAAACGCCTGGTCGCCTATTCCTCCGTGAGCCATATCGGAATGCTTGTGGCCGGGATTCTCGCCTTTAATGTCGAGGGGATTTCCGGCGGCATGATCCAGATGCTGAACCATGGCCTTTCAACCGGCGGCCTGTTCCTCATCGTCGGAATCATTTACGAACGTCGGCAGACCCGCGAGGTTTCAGAGTTCGGCGGTCTGGCCGCCATCATGCCCGTGTATGCAACGTATTTTTCGATCCTCATGCTTTCCTCCATCGGCCTGCCGGGACTGAACGGCTTTATCGGCGAGTTCCTGATTCTTCTGGGCTTGATGGGCAAGTCGATCCTCTGCGCCGCCATTGCGGCAACCGGGGTCATCCTCGGCGCGTGTTACATGTTATGGGTGTATCAGAAGATGATGTTCGGGCCGGTCCGCGTGGAGGCAAACAAGGGGCTGAGCGACCTGAATGCCCGTGAGATCTTGACTTTGCTGCCGCTCGTGCTTTTCTGTTTCTGGATCGGACTCAATCCGCGTCCGCTTCAAAAGACAATTGAACCTTCCGCCCGAAACATCGTAAGGATCATGGCGGAACATCAAACACAACCGTCCTGGACGGACCGCTGGCCCGGAACCGCGTCCGCCGAATCGGTTCCCCAGGACCCTGACCATTCGAGGTAAAAACCATGAAAAATCTTGCGGCCGTTCTTGTTCTGCTCCTCTGCTTTTCCGGATGTTCCAGCGTCAAGAAAATCAGTTCCAATACCTGGGGAGGCGCCAAGTCTCTCTTCGGGATGGGGGAACCGAAACAACCCAAAAAGGTCACTGTGGAGACCTATCAATCCCGCACCGTCGTTTCTACAGTAGAACAGCCCGAAATGCAGGTGCAAACGGAGCCGAAAAAAGTCGAGGTGCAGCCGCTGGTCCCCTCCGCACAGGAAACCTCCACAGAACCGGCCGCTCCGGCCACATCGGCCGCGCCGACTGTCCCGGCCGCGCCGGCAGCGTCCCAGGCTCCCACCACAGAAACCCCCGACCGAGCAAATCTCTCCCCCGACGAACGTCGCCTTCAGGAAGAAATAGATCGGAAGGTCAATGATATTCGTCACAAACATTCCAATCCGGGGCTGATGGGGGTGTTTAAGTAAGTCATGTAATTTCCCCGGCAATCCGAATCGCGATGCTCACACAGTCTCCCTTGTTCTTTGAGTATCGGTGTCTTGTAACCTCCGTACCACTTTTGTTTCTCCTGAGTTCTCTTCCCGGATTCTCGACGGAATCGGTGGTGTTTGAATTGGGGAATGGCGTCGGCACTTCGTATGATATGTATTGGCGACCTGGCGATCCTTACCACCTTACTTCTCGAATTCCTCTTCGGATTTCCCGCGCGGATCTTGTGCAAAACGCCACGATTACACTCGATCTGAACCCGTTCACCCCTATGGGCATTCGGAAAGTAGAGGACAGCAATCCGTTTTCTTCTCGCCTGGACCAAATCGAGGCCGGACTCGTACAAATCGTTTTGACACGCATGCAACCGCCTACGCATGCCATGCAGGATTGCTCATTTGAGATTGCTCCCGATCTATATGTGCCTCGTGATCTCGGGGATGGATTCGGCCCGTTCCGGTTCAAGGATGTGCAGGTCGATCCCATCGACAATCGCGATGTCCGGGTCGTCACAAAAGATGGCTCCTGGTACTTCATAACTGATGTTATTGTCGGATTCCAGCTGCATCTTCTATCGACGGTGACGGGAAATCCTATTGAGCGTGCGCAAGTCACGTTGATGGGGATGGAGGACCTGCCGGAACTCTTTTACCCCGGATTAACTGCAATAAATCTGACAGATATTCCCGGCCAGTATTGGGTAGAATTCAATGCCGGGTGTATTGAGCCGTTGTTTTACAACCTGGGACATGCGATTGATCTGGACTTCATATTGTTGATCGAGCCACCGGAGGATTCGGGAATCAATGCGCAAACGACCATCGTTCATGTTTATCCTGAAGATCCGACCAAGACATCTTATCGTTTTCAAGCGGTCACCGTGATCATTGGACCAACCAGCGGGATTGACGATTGGGAGCTGTATGAATCCATTCCCGGATATGAATGTCCGGGCTATTGTCATGCTGCCCAAAGGGGCGCACGAAAATAGCCCAGTATTTCAATACCGGGCATCTCTCCCGGTTCCGTATGCCCCCCGCCGTTCGCCGTGGTATCCTACCCGAAATTGGAAAGTCCCCTGAAAACCGGGTGAGGGTTTGATGGTACGCTTTTACAGTCCTGTCTTCAGTCTCTTCCCCCCGTTCACGTGGCGGAGGTTTCTTCTCCTTTTCTGTGCCTTCTCCATGCTGATGCCGCTTACCATCTTTGCGCAGGACACGGCCCCGAACGAGAAGCATCTCTTTGTGTTCGATGTCCTGGATTATTTCGACCGCAACTCGAAACGGACGGCCTCCTGGCAATACGATGTCCTGACCCTCCTGGCTTCATTGCAGGGCCTCGTCAACCGCCCCGAACCCGGCGGGGGCGTGCCGGACCACCTGCTGTATCTGATCTATATCCGCGATGGCGTCATTTCCTGGCACCAGAAGGACATAGATCGCTATTGGCTGGAACGCCTGCGTTCTCCCGGACAGCTCCTGGCTGACTATCGAATCATCGAGGTCACCGACCTGGAATCATTGCTCCTGGACACGGAAATCCGAGACCACTACCAGAAAGTCGTATTGTGGGATGAGAGAGTGCCTTCCACCGCGAATGTCGCGGCAACAATGTGCGGCGTCGACAGCCTTCTGCCCGTTCGCTACGACCCCACTCCCGGCAGCCTGTTCTCCGATATTGTGGCGGGTGGCCCGAAAATCATGGTCGGCGGCAGGCTGGTGGATAACTTCATGGGATATGGAACTATCCCGCAAACCGATCGGGAGTCCACCCGGAGCCGCAAAGGGGATGCTTACCTCTGGGCCAAAATCCAGTATCTCGATTCCCTTCGCGGCGATCCCTCGGAACTCGCATATTACCTCGATGGATTCGACTGGGACCCCAATCAACCGGGATTCCAATGTCCCGATCTGATCAATGCCTGTCTCCTCAATCATGACTTCTTCATCTCCCGAAAAGGTTTCTTCTTTGATCTCAGCCCGTGGTGGGATGAACGCGCAACCGATGAAACATCCCTTCTTCGGTCCATTGCCGCCGAGGAAATCCGGGACCTCCCCGAGGGCGTCGATCTGGATGTTCTTAAGGAAATCCTCAAGTCCGCCGAGGTCAACACACGCGGGGAACGCAAAATGATCCGGATCGGCGGATATATCCCCTGGTGGCTCAAATACACCAACCATGCTTCCGTCGGCGGAAAACACACACCCGAAGAAACCCAGAATGAGTTCATCGCCGTCGCCTCCTGCTTTAACGCATACCTGGAACCGGACGCCTACGGCATGGGAGGGGTCGCCAATACCTCCGTCTTCCAGCATGTCCGCCTCCAGGAACCATTCCTTCAAAATGCCATCCCGAAACCCAGAAATCTGGAAAAAAAGGTCTACCTGCTTTTCTACATGGGAGACTTCGAATCCGCCTCCTGGCTGGCCCAGTCGGTTCCGACTTTATGGGATGATGCCTGTCGGGGAAGTGTCCCCCTTGCCTGGGGCATCAACCCCACCTTATCCGACCGGCTCCCCCAGGTGTTCAATTACCTGTATTTCACGCGCACCGGCAACGACTTCTTCGTCGGCAGTCGGTCCGGCGCCGGGCTGATCAATCCCGGCTTTCTCCTCGAGGGCAATCGCCCTCACTCCGGCCTCCCCGGCGGCCTGGATATCTGGGTCGCACATAATCGTGTACTCTATCGGCAGTTCGATATTCAAATCACCGGGCTGGTCGATAACGGCAACGCAGGCGAGATCTCCAAACCTCTCCAGGAGGCCTTTTTCGACTTCTCCCCTCATGGTGTCGGCGCCGCAGGACCGTTCTTTGAACCGCTTTCTCTGCGCCTCATCCCGTTCCTCCAATACACGGATCATCTCTCCCACCGGATGGAGGAACCCATCGGCAACATGATCCAAACCATTCGAGATCATGATCCCGGGGAAAAACCGGCGTTCCAGATCTATCGCTGCACCCTCACTACCCCCACGATTATCTATCTCCTGGCGAAAGAACTCGAACGGCTATTCCCCAATCAGTATGAAATCGTTGACCCATACACGTTCTTCTTCCTGTTGCGGGAAAACCTCGGCGGGTCCAACGAGTCCATCGCCCAGTATATCGATCACAACGTTCCCCAGCGTCTTTCCGTGGGACAGACATTTCAGGCCACGGTCCGGCTGCGAAACGATGGATGGGATACCTGGAACCCGAAGGGAACACCGCCTCAGCAGAGCTATCGTCTTTGCTACAAATGGCTGTACCATGCTCCGGGCGGCGAGATCGCAGAACTTCCCGGGCGACATAATGTCTATCTTCCCGAGAATGTTCTCACCGGCAAATACGTGGATGTCAATCTGCTGATCGAAACGCCCCCGTATCCTATGATCTATCAGCTGCGCTTCTATCTGGATCGTGAGGGCATCGGGCCGTCTTTGAATTGGAGAGATATCAACGTCATGGTCACCGACGAACAACCTCAATGAACCGACTACCGGCCGGATTTCGTCGCAGACGCTTCCGCGCAAGAGTCGGTTCTGTCTCTCCGCGCCGCCCAAAACAAATATCCGTCTTGCGGCTTGATACGCAATTCGCTCCCGATTCCCACGACCGCCGGGCGCTGCGACAGTACTTCGAAACCAACCGCTCTTATCTCCGGGACCTCCGGACCCATGACGAACCTTATCATCGGCAGTTCCTGACTCTCGTTCGACAGTGGATTCCCCCAGGGACGCGTGTGCTGGATGTCGGCTGCGGAACCGGACTCTCCACAGTCCTTCTCTCCCGAGCCGGATACAACACGGTCGGCGTGGACATTTCTTCATTGTTTCTTCAGGAAGGCGGACAACATGGAGAGGCCGACTTCGTGGCCGCCGATGCCGAAAGTCTTCCCTTTCCGTCGGCGACATTTGGGGCCGTCGTAGCATTCGAATTCATCGAGCATGTGGCCGATGTCCCTGCGGTTCTCACGGAATTCATTCGAATCCTGAAACCGGGCGGCGTCCTGCTGCTTCATTCGCCCAACCTCTGCTCGCCGTTCTTCCCTCTTCGGGACCTCTTTTCTCTTTTGCTCGGTGGAAAAGGAAGGCCGGTCTTTGCGGAGACACCGGACCAGGCGTGGCAGTGGCTTGCAACCAACCTGAAACACACCGTTCATAAATTCCGCAGCCCGTTCCCGGACTTTCTGTATCGCAAACCGGACTTGTCTGGACAATACGCAGGCGGGGATGCCGACAGTGTCTATCTCGCTTGCCAGATTGACCTTGCTTACTATCTGCGCCGTCAACACTTAGACATACTTCAGAAAGCCTGGGGTGAAAAAAGGCTTTCGCGATGGCTTGCCTTTCTGCTGCCGAATTGCGCCCCCTATATTGCACTGGTGGCCCGCAAACCTCGTGACGTGAACGAGATTCTTTGTTCGTCGGGCATTCGGCAGCCGCCCTAGTAGGACAGGCCTCCGTGCCTGTCAATGTACTGGTGCCTGTCAATGCCCTGTACCGGTAGGACAGGCCTCCGTGCCTGTCAATGTACTGATGTACCGGTAGGACAGGCCTCCGTGCCTGTCAATGCCCTGTACCGGTAGGACAGGCCTCCGTGCCTGTCGATGCCCTGTACCGGTAGGACAGGCCTCCGTGCCTGTCGATGCCCTGTACCGGTAGGACAGGCCTCCGTGCCTGTCAATGTACTGATGTACTGGTAGGACAGGCCTCCGTGCCTGTCAATGCCCTGTACCGGTAGGACAGGCCTTCGTGCCTGTCAATGTACTGATGTACCGGTAGGACAGGCCTCCGTGCCTGTCAATGTACTGATGTACTGGTAGGACAGGCCTCCGTGCCTGTCAATGTACTGATGTACCGGTAGGACAGGCCTCCGTGCCTGTCAATGTACTGGTGCCTGTCAATGCCCTGTACCGGTAGGACAGGCCTCCGTGCCTGTCGATGCCCTGTACCGGTAGGACAGGCCTCCGTGCCTGTCAATGCCCTGTACCGGTAGGACAGGCCTCCGTGCCTGTCAATGTACTGTACTGGTAGGACAGGCCTCTGTGCCTGTCGATGAGCGAGCTTTCTCAGGAACATTACTCGCCCGGTTGGACGTGAAGAAAATCCTCAAGATGAGCAAGTCGGAATACATTGTAGACCGTGGCAGTGGGATTCCGAATCTCCAGCGCAGACCCCCGCAATGAAAGCATCGAATGAATATCGATCAAAACCGCCAGACCCCCACTGGTGATACTGGAAACTTTCGCAAGGTCAACAACCACGGTTTTCTCGATTTGGCATTGATACAAATGATCGCGAAGTTTCTGCGAGCTCTCCCAATCCAGATATCCCGAAACAAACAGGATCAGCCGCTCTCCCTCCGACCTGGATTCGACGGAGAACTCAACAGGGCCTTCGGACATGCTGCTTGTACTCCTGGGTAACAAAACTCCTTCGTGTGAAAAGAAACCGATCAACCGTTTCGGCGCGGAATGGAGCCGACTCAATCACTGAGAACGGCCCCTGTTACTTTCCAAACCCCTTCCTCCAGTTTCAGAAAATACTCAAAATGATACTTGGCGTCGATATTGGAATCCGGGATCGTCACATCTGCCTGGACTCCATGCACAATAGCCTCACCGTTCTCCTTGACTTCCGTCGTTGCGCTGTCCAGGTGATAGAGAATTCGATTTGCGGGATTCTGTTTCCATTCCCGGACAAAGTGCAGCACTTCCTCTTTGCTTTCCCCATTGGCGCCGAAATAGCTCTCGGATATCAGCGGGGCCAGGATTTCGCTGTCCAGAGCGGCCCACCCCTCGGCCCACTTCTGCATAACTTGCCCCACCTGCTCCTCCGCAGACGGACTCCGATTCATCAGTTTCATACTCCCACATCCGGCGCACAGCAAAAAAAATAATCCAAAAATAAGCAACTGCCGAATTGAGCAGCGCCGCTTGCCTCTTAACTCACTGATATAAAATAACTTAGGGAAATGATGCGCTTTTTGCATCAACATCCTCCCTCGCCGCCGGATCGGATGATTTTGTGACAGAATCCGATGCCTGGGCTATATTTTGAACAGCGTTTCTCACATCCCCCTGCAATGGCTCCGGCAGATTCCCTTACCCTCCCCCCTGCCGGGGCCGATTTTTTGCAGAAACAAACAATTAAACAGTATTAGGCTTTACATTCAGGGTCAAGGGATTTCTTGCCCCCGGATGCAGAAAATCTGCTCAATTCCACCTTCACCCATAGGCAAATCTTGATGATCCCCCCTGCCGGATAGTACCGTTGCATACTATGAAATTGGAAATGATACGAAATGTTGGAATTATCTCGCACATCGATGCCGGAAAAACCACCACGACTGAGGCCATTCTCTATCTGACCGGTGTCATCCCGCGCCGGGGGACGGTGGACGAAGGCACAACCACCACGGACTTTGACGAGATCGAACGCGAACGGGGGATTACCATCCAGTCTGCCTCGGTTCAATGCGACTGGAAAAATCGGCATATCAATATCATCGATACCCCCGGCCATGTGGATTTCACGGCCGAAGTCGAGCGGTCCCTGCGGGTACTCGATGGCGCCCTCATGATCGTCTGTGCGGTCGGAGGTGTAGAACCGCAGACCGAAACCGTATGGCGACAGGCCCGCCGCTACCGAATTCCCTGTGTCGCTTTCATCAACAAAATGGACCGGGTCGGCGCAGACTTCCATAAAGCCGTGAATGGCTTGCGCACCAGGTTGGGGGCTGTTCCGCTTCCGTTGATGATTCCTCTCGGTGTTGCCCAGGATTTTCGAGGAGCAATCGACCTGTGGGAGCTCGAACGAGTCCTCTGGACCCCCGATACCTCCGATGAAGAACGATCTCCCCTCATGCAAGAGGACGAAATGTATCTCCCCGCCATCGAAGCACGGGAATCCATGCTGGAAACTCTTGCCGAACACGACGATCTGTTCGCCGAGGCCTACCTCGAGGAAAAGGACATCCCAAAGAAGGACTTCGAGGCGGCTGTTCGCCGTGCCTGTCTGACCTGCCGGGTTGTCCCGGTCTTATGTGGCTCCGCGCTCACTCTCAGGGGCGTGAACCGTGTATTAGATGCTATCTCATACTACCTTCCCGCTCCTTCAGAATGTCCTTCAATCGTCGGGATTCATCCCAAGACACATCAAAGGGAAGAACGGCCCCCAGACCCCAACGGCCCGATTGCCATGTTGGCATTCAAGACGGTCTTCACAGGATACGGGAAGATGACTTATCTCCGTGTCTATTCCGGTGTTGTGAAGAAAGGACAGCGATTAATCAATTCAACAACCGGAAAAATGGAAAATATCGGCCCGATCTACCTGGCCCAGGGAAAAAAACGTGTGCAGACCGACACAGCAGGCCCCGGAAGCATCATTTTGCTGGAGGGCTTGAACGCTACAACTGGCCATACCTTATGCGACCGCAATCATCCTATTCTCCTGGATGCCATCCCATTCCCGAAACCACTTGTCCGGGCCAGCGTGGAGCCGAGACGTGCCTCCGAAATGGATGAATTGATGGCGGCGCTGGGACATCTGGCCGAAGACGATCCTACTTTCACGGTGTCCACCGATGCGGAAACCGGTCAGATCATTGTTTCGGCAATGGGGGAATTGCATCTGAATATCATCGGGCGTCGTCTCAACGAGAATCTGCATGTCCATGCGCGGATCGGTAATCCCACGGTCGTATACCGTGAAAGCATTCAGAACGAAGCCGAGGGGGTCGGGAGATTCTCGCAGGAAATCGACGAGAAAATGCACGAAGCTGTTGCCAGGGTTCGGGTGGTTCCGGGGAAACCCGGCTCGGATGTGATTGTCTCCACGGACCTGACCAATGAACGCAAGATCAGCCCCACAGCGATCCAGGCGGCCCAGGAAGGAGTGATGGAGGCGGCTCAAACGGGGGTTTTTGGATTCCCGTTGAGCGAGGCCGAGGTAACCTTGATTGACCTGGAGTTTCCGGGCGACCGCTCCGACCTTGCCGCGAAAGTTGCCGCGTCCCATGCTGTGGAAAATGCGTGCAGGAATGCCGGAATTCGATTACTGGAACCGGTGATGGATGTCGAAATTGTAACCGACCCGGAGACGGTGGGGCCGATGCTCAGCGACCTTAATGCCCATCGCGCACAGATCAGTGGTATGGAAATGGAAGGCGATCTTCAGAAAATCCGTGCTCGGATACCTCTCGCAGAGACGTTCGGCGATTTTACCACGCGCCTGCGCAATCTCACTCAGGGTCGTGCTGCGTTTACCATGCAGCCCGCCGGATTTGCCCCGGTCTCTCCCGAGCAAACAAAGCGAATTCTGGGGCTGTAGAAGGGGGAAAGCCTTTTAATCAGAGTGCATTAACGGGTCCAGAGTTCGTGTCTTGCCCACCGCACCCTGCAACCGGAGCATCTTCAATAGGGGTTTCTCCTCTCTGGTTGTCCGTTTCCCCGCTCTGTGGATGTTTCCATGCGGACCGGATCTCTGACCACGCTTCTCTCAGCAACTGTCCCCGGTCATAGGGTATCAGCTGGGGACAGTTGCGACATGGCCCCGGAATCCGTCCCTCAAAATGCAGTTGTCTCAACTCTGCCATAAACGGTTTCTGCCGCAACATCCGAAGGTCGCCCTCCGCAAGCGTCCCGACACGGTGGTTCGTCATATAACAGCACGGAAATAGTTCTCCCTCGCCTTGAAGCATCGCATTCCGCCATAGGTGATGACAGTAATACGATGCCCCGGCTTGCTGTGGAACACTATCCGCGCCTGTGTATTCCAGGGATCGCAGGTAGGTCATGGGGTCAAGATTCCAATAGGTAACTTTTACGTTCAATTTCCGGGCATTTTCGATAGTTTTTGCAACAGCCTTACGCTGCAACTCCGTGTCCGGCTCGATTCGTTCTTTCATTGCGTGGGACATGTACAACGAGGTATGGATGATGGCCTCATCTGCGCCGATGGATTTCACCAGTTCGGGGAACGCCGGAACCTCATGGAGATTCTGACGCATCATTGCAAAGGAAAGCGCGATCAGCGGACGTTGACTGTGTCTCTCATTCCGCAATGCCACCAGCGCTTTCAGGTTCCCAACAATTCGATCGAATCCTCCCGGCGGGCGGATGATCGAGTAGGTTTCCTCGGTCACGGCGTCCAGGGAAATCCCCAGTCCGCGCAATCCTGTCCGAAGGATATCCCGACGGCGCTCCTCGTCCATCAGGACTCCATTTGTGGAGAGGATTACCTCCGTACCAAATGAACGGATAAACTCGACCTTTTTGAAATAGTCTCTATCAAGGAAAGGCTCCCCCAAACCGTACAGGCTGACCTCATTCGCACGACGCAGATACGGAGCAAGTCCCTGAAAATAGTCGGTGCGTACCGGCTGGTTGAAGGGCATTTGGTTGCCCTCGTGATCCTCGCGGGGGCACATGATACATCGGAGATTGCAGTAGGAGCCGGTTCCCAGGGATAGTTCCAGCGGATACGCGCGGGGTCTGGTCCGGCGCAGCAAGAGATCACAATAAGCCTGGAAGGTATTCCAGGTACGAATCCAATCCATTGGTCTATTACCCCGATAGTCTGTTTCCCCTCGATTGTATCCGGGAGTGATCGGGGAACAAGGTTTCGATCCGGTCAGGAAGAGGTTCCTGTCGCGCCAGGCGAGATTTGCACGAACGTAAGGATATCGTCATTCCGGCGAAAACCGGAATCCAGCAATGACGGATCAGGCTCCGATTACACGGAAAAACGACAAGACCAAAGATGGGGCAAGGGGAGTTTTCGATCTATGATAAGATCCACGAGAGGTTTCACGAGAATGATTCTTGGTATCAACGGTCATCCGAGGAATGAGGGCACTTGCCGGACACTCCTGGAAGAGGCGCTGGAGGGTGCGGCCCAGGAGGGCGCGGAAACCCTCCTGGTCTCTGTGTGTGAGTATCATGTCCGCAGGTGCGATTTCTCGGAATGGTGTTCGTCTCAACCAGGTTGCTCGATTGTGGACGATATGTGGAAGATCTATCCGCTCTTGGCGGAATGCACCGGTCTGATTGTTGCCGCTCCCGTGGCTTTTGCAGGCGTACCCAGCGACTTGAAGGCTTGGATTGACCGCTGCAACCCGTTTTACAAGGATCGGAAGATCTTTCATCGGAACCTGTTCCCTTACCGTCCGGGCGCGCTTATTGCCACCGCAGGGTCCGATCGGCCTGCGGATTTCATCGGGACGATTGAGCCGGTACGCGCATTTTTCTTCACGCTGGGAGTCCAATTCGAGGCGCAGTTGATCATCGGTGGCCTGGATACGCTGCCTCCACCGCACCCCATCCCGGAACACCGCACACAAGCCCGCCGAATCGGCGCGAAAATCGCCAATCTCCAAAACTCAGAAAGTGCCCGCTGGCAGCCGGACTTGCCTTGGTGGAACCATATCCCGGAAGACGGCGGCTGTTCTTGCCGAAAAAAGTGAGTCGGTGATAAATTAAAACTCCAAGCATTTGATGAGGTTCATGATGATCCATCCTGCTGTCGATTCCCGTTTGATGACCCTCGACCGCCGGGGTTGGCGTCGCTGACGCCACAATGTACCTCTCTCCCACCTGTTACGAACATATCCTATTCAATCCGAGGTAAGAGAATGAATCCAAAACGTCAACGCATTTTGTCCGGTATTCAGCCCTCCGGCGATATTCATTTGGGAAACTATCTTGGGGCAATCAAAAATTGGGCGGAGAATATCAACAACTACGAATGTTTTTTCCCGATTGTGGACTACCATGCCATGACCATCCCGTATGATCCGCGGGAGATGCCGAATCGTATTTACAATGGGATTTGCGCAAACATCGCCTGCGGTCTGGACCCGGAGCGCTGCACGATTTTCGTTCAATCGTTCGTGCCGGAGCATACGGAGCTCTGCTGGATATTGACATGTGTGAGCTCGCTTGGCTCGCTGGAGCGCATGACCCAATTCAAGGAGAAATCCCAGCGTCAGGCGGACCGCGAGGGGATCAATACGGGGCTGTTGGCTTACCCCGTGTTGATGGCGGCGGACATTCTGATTTACAAAGCAGAGGTTGTGCCGGTCGGTGAAGATCAGATACAGCACCTGGAATTCGCTCGTGAAGTGGCACGGCGGTTCAACAACACGTTTGGTGAAACCTTCCCGGAACCGGAACCAAAACTCTCGCAAGCGCCCCGTATCATGGGCCTGGACGGCAAAAACAAAATGAGCAAATCGCTCAATAACCATATTGCCATCGTGGATCCGCCGGAAGTTATCGAGGAGAAGCTGCGCACCGCGGTCACTGATGAGAACCGCAAACGCCGCTCCGATCCCGGTGATCCCGATGTGTGCAATATCTTCTCCCTGCACAAACTGCTTTCCACGCCGGAGGAAGTTGCGTGGGCAAACCGTGAGTGCCGTGTCGCCGGAATCGGCTGCATTGAGTGCAAGAAAGCGCTGATTCAACACGTGATTGATTTGCTGACCCCAATTCGCGAACAGTACTATCAGATTTACGCAAAACCGGATTATGTGCGAGAAGTTGTGGTTGAAGGCGCGAAGCGTGCGCGAAGCATCGCACAGCAGACAATGGCAGAAGTCAAAGACAAGTGCGGATTGAAACTCGGCGGGGGGGAATAACGAAACTGCGGATGTTGTCTCAAAAGCGTTCCATTTCCCGCAAGCCAAGATTGCTGCACAGTCCGCTTGGAGATTGACCCGCCTTTGGATGATGTGGTTTTCCAGGGCGATTCCGAGGAGTCCATACTCGAATTTCTGAATGTTTACAATCAACCGAACCGATGGCATGACATCGTCGGCCTGGCTTTCCGAGCAGAGGATGGCTCCATCGTCAATACCGGGTTCCGCATTCTCGAATCCCTCGAATCGGTCTATGTTCCCTATTACAAGTATATCGACATTGAGAAATATAATAGTCACCTGGAAGATTCACGGAAAAGCTACCCGCTGGTAGTCGAAATCGGGTGCCCCCGCCGCTGCTCCTTCTGCTTCAACTCGTTCGGACGGAAAGTCGTCAACCGAAGCCCGGCGCACGTGGTTGAGGAAATTCGAGTCGCCCTGGAGAAATACGGATATCCGCGCGTGGATATGATGTCCGAGAACCTGCTCAGCCGCCCGCAATGGGTTCGCGAGTTCTGCGAACTGGTTGACCGATATCATCTCAAGTTCAAATGGAGCGCGTCCGGGCACGCCACGACTCTGAATGAGAAGGTCTTGACCTTAGCAAAATCATGTGGACTGGACCATATCGGAATCGGCTTCGAGAATTTCAGCCAGAAAATCCTCGACAATATGAACAAACATACGGATGTAACACTGTATGCAAAGATCATTCGATTATTGCGAAAACTCGACCTGGAATTTACGGGAACCTGCATCTTCGGCTATTTCGGGGAAGACTACCAGACCGTTCAAGAGAATATTGATTTCAACGTGCGGAATTTCATCAATCACAAGTATTTCTGGATCCAGGCCTATCCGCTCACGCGCTGCTACGAGCAGTGCCTGGAAAAGGGATTGATTCCCGATGAGGAAGCATATATCGAGAAATTGGGCGATGCCACCGACTTCGTGATCAACCTGACCGAATTCCCCGATGAGGAACTGTTCCGTATGCGCGATAGGCTTTATGCAGAAACCCTGGAAGGTGTCACAATCCGGCATCCATTCGAAATTCGGAAAATCTACCGCGCCACGCGGTATCATGGGTGGAAATGGTTACTCCAGCGCATGGCATCACAATTCACCCGGATTGCCCGTCCTGATTCCCGTTAGTCTCCCCGCATGACGCTCTATCCGGCTTACCCCCATCTCTCTGGCCGCCTGCGGAATGCTCACCCTTTCATTCAGCGCCTTATGCCGTATCACAAAAACTTGATCCGTCTTCGGCATCCTTTCCTCCCAATATCCCCGATTGGGACACCCGAATCTTCATCCAAAGACGGGTCAATTTCCGAGTGGACTGTGCATCTTCGCTTCCGCGAACCATAGTCTGGCAAGATATTCTCGTTGCGGTACACTAGGATATTCGAGGTTTGGAGAGATATTTGACACAGACTATTTCGCGGAAAGGATCCCGTTTCTCGAATGCGATGGCTGGCAGCGGCTCTTGGGATAATGGCGTTTATTCTTTGGATTCCTTTCACAAAGGTATCGGGCGATGCGCAGTTTTTTCCGACGCTGTTGGTCTCTTTGCGCGACAGCCTGGGGATCCTCGCGTTTTCCATGGCTGCGCTGGCCTCACTGGCGCTGGCTTTTTCGGCGGCATACACCGCGCGGGAAAAGGAATCGTGGGTATCTACAGAGGAACGGATTGTTTTCTGGGGCGCGCTGTATCTTTCTCTGGTTTTTCTGGTGAGCGCCCTGCAATTCGTAATTGTGGGACGCTGGAAGCTGGTTCATCCGGCGATTTATCTGGTCCTGAAATTCCTCATGTTTCTTGGGGTACTGATCTACCTGGTTTACTCTTTATGGGAATATCGCAAAACTCGAAAACCGCATTCGGCGGAACTGCCTGCCGGGAAGGAAGGTGATCAAGGTCATGGCCCGTGATTCCGCTCAGTATATTCGATTGGCGGCAGCTCAGATCAACCCGATTGTGGGCGACATTCCCGGCAATACCGAGAAAATCCGGGAGACGCTGGAGCAGGCCCGAAAACAGCAGGTCCAGATGGTGGCGTTCCCGGAGATGGCGCTTTCGGGATATCCGCCACGGGACCTTCTGCTGAAAACTCAGTACCTGGAGGATCTCCGGTCTTATATGCAGCAACTTATCCCGGAAACAAAGGGATTGACCGCCATTATCGGCACAGTGATCCGGGAACAGGATGTTTTCAATGCAGCGGCGGTGATCCACGATGGGCATCTTCTGGGCTATGTGCCAAAAACCAATCTGCCGAATTACCGTGTGTTTGACGAGAAACGGTATTTTCGGAGCGGGAGGGAGCGACTTCTCTTCGAAACCGACTTGCTGACTTTTGGAGTGGTGATCTGCGAGGACCTGTGGCATCCACGCACGGTTGCCCGCCTGGCGGAGTGCGGTATGGACCTGCTGGTCGCCATTTCTGCGTCACCGTTCAACGTCGGCAAGCCGGAGGAACGTCGTACTCTCCTGTCCGCCCGCGCCACCGATCACAACCTGGCGGTGTTGTACTGCAACCAGGTCGGTGGACAGGATGAACTGGTTTTTGACGGCAGAAGCATGGTCGTAGACCCGGATGGCAGCGTGTTGGGCCAGGCAAAGGCTTTCGAGGAAGATTTTCTTATCACCGATGTCTACCTGGAGGAATTGAGACGGCATCGGCTGGCCGTTCCGTTGCAGCGGGATTGGCGTGAGGATCACGATGATCCGCCGCGAAGAATCCGGTCCAGCGGATCGACCCTGGAATTGAAAGCGCCCGCCAGGGCCCTTGATATCTCCAAGAATCCATTTGTTCCGAAAATCAAAGAATATCGCAACGACCCGATTGAGGATGTTTATCAGGCGCTGGTGCTGGGAGTCCGGGATTATGTCGGCAAGAACGGATTTCGTGACGTGGTCATCGGCCTGTCGGGAGGAATCGACTCTGCCCTGGTCTGTACAATTGCCGTCGATGCTTTGGGAAAGGATCGGGTGTGGGGAGTCTTCATGCCCGGCCGCTATTCCTCCGATCACAGCCGGTTGGATGCGCAACGGCTTGCGAAAAACCTGGAAATCCGGTTTACAACCATTCCCATCGAATCGGTATTCCAGACCTATCTGGACATGCTGAAAAAGGAATTCGATGGCTGCGAACCTGACATCACGGAGGAGAACCTTCAGGCACGTATCCGGGGCGCAACCCTGATGGCCCTCTCCAACAAGTTCGGCAGTTTGGTTCTGACCACGGGAAACAAGTCCGAACTGGCTGTGGGATACGCCACGCTGTACGGCGATATGTGCGGCGGGCTTGCGGTGATCTCGGATGTGCCGAAGACCTGGGTCTATCGCCTGGCCCTGTACCGGAATGAACGGGACAGCCGGGAAATTATTCCGCAAAGCATCTTGGAAAAGGCCCCATCTGCGGAACTCCGCCCCGATCAGAAGGACACGGATACCCTGCCGGATTACGAGGAGCTGGATGGGATTCTTCATGCCTATATCGAGCTGGAATACAGTTGCCGGGATATCGTTGGACTGGGGTATTCGGCGGAAACCGTGCGGCGCGTGATTCGCATGGTGGACCGTGCGGAATACAAACGTCGTCAGGCGGCGATCGGCATCCGGGTTACCACGAAAGCGTTCGGGACAGACCGACGGTTACCGGTGACCAATCAGTTCCGTGAGTTCCCGGAGCGGGAGTAACAAAGAACCCGCGAAATATCCCGGAATTCTTGCCTGGACCGCTTGGCGATGATATGATGGTGGATAACAGGCGTGTGGCTCAATTGGTAGAGCGCTTGACTCCAAATCAAGTGGTCGGGGGTTCGAGTCCCTCCACGCCTGTTCTTCATTTTATTGGACTTACGATCATAAAAGTTCGGCTCCAGAATCCCTGAAGCAACCAGGAAGTAACCAGGAGAGAACGTATTCCATTCGATTGGGTTCGTGATCTTTCGCCCAAAAAAAACCTGCCTTTCGGTCTTTTGAATCGGCCGGTCGTTTTGATATCCAGGGTCCATTTTCCGGTCTTGTAGAACTTGGAGACGGCTTACTGCCCGTTGTTGTGAGAATCCGGGTGGGATAATGAGCCGCACGGGTTTAAGTGTTCACGATATGGAATATCTTATCGCCGGTCTCATGCGACCAAGCCCACTCCACCGTTTCCGTCTCTTTTTGTTCAATTCAAATTGTCGGTTGAACACCTTGAGAGTCGATTTCGGATTCTCTACCGGACTCTGCACGGAAATCTCCCATTGCTGACGCTGCCTATCCAGGTCCTGAGAGGTTCTTTCAATACCTCCGGGAACTCTTTGAGGATTCGGACAGAGACATGCCGGTAAGAGGTATCGACAGAGGTCTTGGAAACCATGCCGTTCGTGCAGATCAACCTCAAGCAGAATGCGGAAATGGTCAGACTCGCCAAGCCCACCTCGGAATTGCCGACGGATATGCGGATTCTGTCGAAGGCGGTCTCAATTTGCTTAACCGGATTCCGGTACAGAAAGGATTTCAGTGGGTGGAGGCCTCTACAGAAATTATGCTGAACCTGCAAAAGGATTATGGAATTATCGAGGGTTGGCACGGGGATGGAAATTACGCCCGCACCGCCATCATGTATGCTTTATGGAAAACCCAGGGCCTTTCCGCGGAACCCTGGAGAGGCGACCTGGTGTTCGGCGCGGTTCCCGGAAAGAATGGTTCCCTCAACATCTACATGCGTGCCGACTGGCCCTGGAAAGGAAAACTCAAATTCGATATCCCGCGCCACCGCGAGAATCTCCATTTGCCTTATGACTACCCACGCCTGAGTCAATTCCCCGAATGGTTCACTGTGGACAAAGGAAAGGAATATCAATTATCTGTTGATGGGCAGGAAATTGCCCTCAAGGGAAATCAGCTCCTTCAAGGTGCGGAAATCGGGTTGAAAAAGGACACGGCGGTAAAGATTTTGGTGACGGTGAAGTAGGCGGATTTGTGTGCCTTCTATTTTGGGAGGATCTGTTCGATTTGCCCTGTGATCCTCGGCAATTCACCGGTGGCAATCTGCCATACAATGTCCAGGTTAGTGCCGAAATAGCGATGAATGACACGATCACGAACCGCTGCCATCTCTTTCCATGGGATGTAAGCATGTTTAGAACGAATTTCCGGCGACAGGTTCTTTGTGGCTTCACCGATAACCTGAATATTTCGAATGACCGCATCTTGAGTTTTTGTATCTTTCAGGAATCCCTCATAGGTCGCATCGGTTGTATAGGTACTGATGCGATGAACAGCTTGAAGAATATCTTCCAGGAAGTCTCTATCTGTTCGCTCAGACATACACAACATGTTCCTCAATGTTCTCTGCAACTCCATCAATTCGGATGGATTGCACCCCGGCAGGGGTCAATACATCGACCGGCTTGCCGAGTAGGGTTTCCAGGTATTCGGTAAAATCGACGAATCGAAAACCGAGAGGCCGATCGAATTCAACAAGGATATCGACATCGCTGAATTCGGTGGGAAGTCCTTGGGCGCAAGAACCGAACAGGCCGAGTCGTTTGACCCCATACTCAGATATTAAATAGGGGTATTCCCTGCGCAAGATATTGATGATTTCCTGATCTGGTGACATTCTCCGCCTCTGATGGTCGGGCGATGATAACTGAATTCATTGCTGTCTGTTATTGTATCCCATTTCAGTTCCCCGGGATCAAGACCCCCATTTCCTCCAGCGCCCGACAGGTCGATTTCAGTCCCCGATGCCGGATGCCGCGCATTCCCATTTCTCGCGCACTCCGGATATTTTCATCAAGATCGTCAATCAGCACACACTCCCGGGCATCAAGGGCGAATTCATCCAGGAATTTCCGGTAGATTTCCGGGTCGGGTTTCATAACACCATACCGGAACGAAAGTCCCTGGCGGGGAATCGTTTCCATGAGTCGCGGGATACGCGGGAACTCCGTGTAATGAATTTCATTAGTATTGGACAGCAGGTAAAGCCGGTAGTTTTTTTTCAGCCGTTCCGCCAGGTCCAGCATGGCCTCGTTCGGCCAGAAAATGTCGGCCCATGCCTCGTAGAAAGTGCGATAGTCCATCTGAAGTTGGATCTGATTTCGCACGATTTCATAGTAGCGTGGCGCGGAGATCTCTCCACGCTCGAACGCGTGATGATCGGCATTGTCGAAAATCTTTTGACGGATTTCCGGAACGGTCAACGGTGATTTCTGAGCGAAGCGCCGAAACATGATATCGTAATCGAGATTCGCCAGGACGCTTCCGAAGTCGAAGATGATGTTTTTGACAGGCTCAGATGAAGCACGGGGGCGCGCGGGCATTCTCGATTTACCTGATTGCAGTACAGACATATTGGATAACACCGGCTTTCCCCTGACGGGCTTCGATTTTAGCCAATCGCTGATAACCTGTCCCGTAAGGGGAATCGGTTCGGTCCTGTAGTTTTTCAAGCGTGATGGAGTAACCTTTCAGTTTAAGTACCTGCGCCGCCACCCATTGGGCGAATCCCTCTCGGATCTCCCGGGATTGGTTCGGCGGGCAGTTCTCCGCCTGCCAGGCATGGGCCAGCTCATGCGCTGCGGTCTCGTATATCATGGAAATCGGCAGACCATACAGCAGGACGATTTCACGCCGGTCTTCCCGTTCGATATAGATTCCCATTTCATTGCCGGAAATGGGACTGGCCATTTTCACCCCCTGGCGGGCGGCGAGTGCGGAGGCATGCCCCTCGGTGTTCAACTTGTCCAGGCGGAGCTGCCAGGGACGTTCGACAACAAGCCCCAGGCGCTCCGCAACCAGTTTCACTACCTCGTTCATGATTTCCCGTGCCTGATCTTCGCGGAAAATACTCTGTTTCTTACAGGTGTCGCACAGGAAACGGTTATCCGGCAGAGTCCAATAGACATCGGAGACCGGCGCGCCGCAGGCGTAACATTCGGGACGCGACCGGATGCACTCGGGGCAATAATCTCCGTTGTACTTGTTGGAAAAATAGGCGCCTACAATAGATTTCCCACAAGCTTTGCACTTCGGAAGTTTCGCCTCACAAGAAAGGCAAACCCCATCGGCTGTGAGGCTGGACCGTCGCATGGGTCGGTCGCAGGCCCGGCAGCGGGGATAGGTCCGGTAGCAGTTTTCGCAATAGACCTCGCCTGTCTCCCCGCTGGTGAAAAATCTGCCGGAGATTCGGTTGCCGCACAGGTTGCAGAATCTTGCCTGTGCCATGCAATCGGGACACAGCTGCTCTTTGCCCACTTTCGTGAGATTATCCCGGCTGCACGGAATCTCACAGGCGGAGCATTTCGGCGAACTCCGGTAACAGCGGTCGCAGAACAGCCGCAGACCGCCCGGACCCTGGTGTTGCCAGTACTTTCCCGTAATCTCCTGACCGCAGAGGTAGCAGGTTTTGATTTCCGCGTGAGACAAAACAGCGCCCGCAAGAAGAAGCCACGCCAATAACATACAAGCAAACAACCGCCTCATAATACTGCTCCTGATCGGCGCCACGGCAAATTGCGAATGAGTTTTTATTCTCTCAAAGTATATCCCAACCGGCTTATTTTAACTATGTTACTATGGGAAGAACGAGCGGGGCGAGATCAGGAAGCGGTATTCTTGATATGCTCCTCGATCGGCGGGGGATACCCGGACGCTTAGCCTCTTTGTCCAGGGACTGGATCCGTAGTACTCCCCAAGCAACGCATGGTCATGGTAGATGGGATCCAGGTTCCCTGTTTGGATCAAGGCCCGAATGAGTGTGCCGATCTTTCATTTCTTCTTCAGGGGTGATGGGAACGGTAAACTATCCGGGATCACCCTCACCGGCGTGGTGAACTTCATCGGAATGGGACCATCGCCGCGATAGGTCAACTCAATCAGAAACGCAGTCCATCCCTTCTCCGGTGCGGCAACTTTGGTCGTATAGACCCCCTCACGCTTCGGCGCGATCGGTGTCTCTTTCCACACCTTGCCGATCGTCTCCAGGCGAAAATCACGCGCGTTCGGATTGGTAGCCTGCCAGAGTTTCACCTCGTCCGGGATCTGCTCGGTGTTGACCTGAATGACATTCTCGCGCGGGAAAGACCACGAGAATGTCGGCAACGGCCTTCCGTACAGAATCGCATCATAGAACGCGGTCAGGCTCTCCAGCGCGTCGGTGTCATCCAGCCCGTGGTCGGCGTTGGGAACATACCGGAGGTATTTCACGCCCGGCAGCTCATCAAAATAGAACTGGGAGGAATCCGGCAGGAAAAACTGATCGCCCGTCGCGTTGATCAGAAATTTCGGCATGGTGAACCGCGCGCGATACGCGAACGGGTCTACCAGTTTCATCAGATCCGCAAACCGTGGATCGTCGATATGATCCATGATTCCCATTTCCACATAGTCCCCCACGGCGGGCGCCCAGAATCCGTAAGCCTGCCAGTGATGTTCGAAAGAGGTCTGTATGTTCAGAACATCGATCACAATTGGAACAATGGCAATCACACGGGGATCGACAGCGGCGGTGGTCCAGGTGGTCCAACCGCGCTTGGAGCCGCCCGCGACAACAAATCGGTCCACCGGAATCTTTCCGCCCGCCTCGCTTGCGCAGAACAGGGTCACTGTATCCATCGCGCGCACCGCGCTTTTGGTCATCGGCAGCCGTGCGGGCCAGAGTTCATCCCCCGTTTTGAGATACTTGTCCCAGGTATAGGCGATGAGTTCATCTTCGACACGGCCTTTCTCGCGATACTTTTCCATGCGCTCATCGGCGAATTTGATCGGCTGATTCGGGACCATCTGGAGCGAGGCCACCACGGATTTCGTTTTTTTGGCGATCTCGCTCAGCATTCCGTCCACTTTCGCAGGCGGGTTCTTGCCGTTTCTGCCTCCACCAATGAACAGCAGTCCCACTGTGGAGTTGATCTCTTTCGGGCAGATAATGGTCAGCCAATGTTGCCACAAGGTGCGATCCACCTCGCTCGGACTTCGCCAGGATTGCGAAATCATGTCCAGCACATAAGCCGTATATTCGGCGTCCTGAATCGTGTTCACCAGTTCATATCGGTAGTTCGGGTCCGGCTGGGCAACATACCGGTCCAGCGCGGTCCGTTCCATTCCCGGAAGGATCGCAAGCCCCTTACTGTCGCACCGGACCGGGCTTGCTGGGATGCACAGGAACGCCAAAACAACAAGAAAGCTCATTCCGATACTTGCGAAACGTTTCATAAGTCAGCTCCTCACTGAAGATTTTGAAGTATTATAAATGGACTTGAAATTGGGATTATACCCGGAAACGAAACAAAAATTCAGCGCTGGAGCGCCAAAACCGGCTACTTGCCTGGAGGCCTATCCTGAGGGAGTCATTGGCATGAACAGCGGCGCGGCAAAGAAGGAAATATCCGAATCGGGTTCAATCCCGGGAAACCGTCGGGTACATCGGTATGCGGCAAGTTTTGTCATTTTCAGGCATTGCGCGGGCTGAAGGTATGGGGTAGGATAGGTTAATTCTGGATGAATATCAGTCAGCGGCGTCTTTCATTTTTCCTTGAATCCGGGGTGTGGAAAGCACAGTTTTTCGCCGGATGACTCGTCCAGGACGGATGTTCATTTGTTGAATGGAATCGTGTGGGAAAGCGCTTCTGGCCTCCGGTTTTTTTAATGTTGTATGAAGGCAGGGCCCAACATGAGCATCGACCCCCAAGTGCAAGACCTTCTGAAAGAAGAGCTCATCGACGACTTTCTTCAGCGTAATCCCGGTGTTTCTCGTTCACAGGTCATTCTCCGGTTTAAAAACGGCAAGCCGGTGTTCGACACCATTGACGCGGTCATGGCATCGACTCCCGTTCGTGTGTCCGAGCATGAGAAAAAGGAATTGCTTCGGAAGCAGATGGAGATTAAGGATGATGAACGATATAAGGTCTGTACCGAATCCGTCCGCAATTCCAAGCAGGTTGTCGATTTCCTGTTCTCGTGTTCTTTCGTTCCGTTCGGGCTGAGCGAAAAGAATGAACATCTCAACGCGCTGAAACACGCCGAAAACATCGTTGTTGACCGAACTCATAGCAAGTTCAATGTGAAAAAAGAATTCCTGGAGATGATGTCTTCGGATACGCGACCGAACCGAACTCGCATCCGAGACATCATGGTCCTTTATTTTCGAGCGGTCTTGGATCAGCTGAAATCCCAGAGTGACATTTTCCAGAGGGAATTCGATCTGGGGACCATGCTGAATACATACTCACGAGACTTTATGAAGAGTAAAGCGTCCTCTGTGAAAGCCGACATGGATTCGGCCACCCGTCGGACCGTTGCATCCGTGTATATGATGGCGAAGAAACTGGCCGGGCAGACAGCGCCGAAACCGGAGACGATAACGGTTGCCGCTCTGGAGGGATCATTGGCGGAAATGGAAATGGTTTTGGATAGACGGCGGGTTCAGATCCAGGAGTTGAAACAAGTTGTTGAACTTCTCGAGAAGCTGGTCAACAAAATGGAAAAAGGGGGGCCGGCCAAGCAGGAGCAGCAGACGAGCGGCCCATCTGAAAAGAAGAAATCGCGAATGGCCATTGCCTTGCGTTTATTCAGTCGTTGACATTACATTCTTTCCGGATAGGCCGTTTGTATTTTTGAGAGACCGCCGGGGAAGGTGACAGGTTCGGGAGAGAGCCGCCCATGGGTCGTGAAGAGTATCTTGCCAGGTTGACGCAGGGAGTCAGTGTGTGGAATGACTGGAGGCGTCAATATCCCGATGTGGTCCCCGTTCTTGAGGGAGGCGACCTTCGCGGGATGAACCTGATGCGGATCAATCTGCGCGGTGCGGATCTTCGTCATGTCAATCTGGAAGGTTCGTATCTGATCTGGGCGGACCTTGCTGCAGCGGATCTGCGATGGGCGAACCTGACTCGTGCCCATCTTATTTCGGCCAGTCTGAACCAGGCTTATTTATTTCAGGCCAATCTTCACAGTGCGGTTCTTACGGAGGCGGATTGCACGGGTGCGGTGCTCAATGAAGCCGATCTCAGCGAAGCCAATCTTGTGGATGTGAAGTTCGGCGACGCCATTCTCAGCGATTCCAGCCTGATCTGGGCCAACCTGATTGGCGCGGACATGAGCCGCTGTGCCCTGGATGGGGCGCACCTGTTCGAGACCATCTTCAACAATGCCCAGCTGAAAGGGGCCATGGGATTGACTTCCTGCATACACCACGGTCCGAGCACGCTGGACCATCGAACGATTGTGAAATCCGGCCCCCTGCCGCTTCCTTTTCTTCGGGGCTGCGGGCTTCCCGATGAACTGATCGAGCATTTTCAGTCTCCGTCATATCAGAAAACACGGTTCCGTTCCTGTTTCTTTGTTCATTCCCAGAAAGATGCGGCATTCGTTGAGCAACTTGGTCGTGACCTTCAAAACAATGGGATTCGATGCTGGTCGTTTGCCGAAGATGCGCTCATCGAGGAGAATATCCGTGCTACTGTGAGCGAGGCGATACATGTCCACGACAAGCTGATCTTTATCATGTCTGAAAACGCTGTCCACTCGGACTGGTTCGGAAAGGAGATCGCACGGGTCCTCGAGCGGGAAACAAAACAGGAACAATCCATACTTCTGCTGGTTCGTCTCGATGATGCCGTTGCACGAGTCAAGAGCACCTGGCTGGAAACGGCGAAGCAAAGGCACCATATCTGTGATTTCACGGGGTGGCAAAGCAATGATGTCTATGAAAAAGCGCTGAATCTTTTGTTGTACGGACGTTCCAGCAGCAGGTCAGGCGTCCCTGCCTGATGGTTGAGCATGACAGGCACGGAGGCCTGTCCTACTAACCGATCGATATCCCCGCCTGGCAATCAATGACGGGTGGTTACTACGCCCAAGGCCCGGAACTTCTCAACTGCCGGTTTCCAATCCCCTGTCTGGCCGAACAGGTAATACGTGAAATAGGTAGTTGTTCTATGTTTCAACTGCACCCACGGCTGAAGCTCCGTGTAATAATACGGTGTCGGCGTATTGTCAGGGTGGTTGTTCCACAGATGCATCAACACCGCATCGTTTACCGGGAATCCGACTACCAGGCTGATATCCATTTCGGTGTCATAAGCCGCTGTCCAGCCCTCCCGGAGGAATAATGTTGCGCCATAGTAACGCTCCAATTCCGGTCTCTTTTGCAGGATTTCGGATTCCCCAACCGGGAAAGAGTAAATATCTTCCGGGCCGGTAGACGGGCCGACTTGCACCAGAGGATTGATCCCGATCACGTTAATAGACGGTGTCATATCGTTCAACGCATAACGTGCCTCAAGAACCGGGCTGCCGGCGAACAGGGTAACGATTTTCTCTATCTTGCTTCCGTGAACATCGATCCATAGTTTAACGCGGACGTACTCGCCACGGTCTTTCATGATTTCATATTGATAGATGCGAAGGCCGCCGATAAACGGATAGCCGATGAACTCTTCCAGCCCTCCATGAGGATAGAATGCCCGCACACCACGCGGCTCCCCGGCCCATGGCGGCTTTTCCGGCCAGAGTTTGAACAGCAGATTCTCGTTTTTGCTCTTTACCGTGTATTCGATTACGCGCCCGCCGAATAGAAGCAGCGTAGCGCGGATCACGTTGTTTTCCATTACGATCTCAGGAATGCCGTCCCCATTCTGATCCTCTTCCGTTACAGCCGCCTTTCCTTTCTGGGCCCGGACCGCAATTTGACCTTCGACAGTTGTACCCTGGGCTGTGACTTTTGCCAGGTAATCACCGGGTTTTAACGAAAACTGAAAATGTGTGATTCGTTTACCGTATCGGGGAACCTCAAGGTCTTGTTCGGCAGTCCATACAGGGCGCTCATCGCCCGATTTGCAAACAGTAATGGTCGCATGGACTTTGTTTGTGTCGGAATAGTTCCACAATGTTGCAGGATAGGAAATCTTTCCCGGTGCTTCGAGAATAAGGGGATGGATCTCCACAGGACGGGGAGATTCCAGACGGGCGAGGGATTGCCGGATGCCGTCGGGGGTATCCAGGATGACGGCGATCGGATTATCCCGCCCGAAGGCTCCGGCGGTACACGTGACAGGTAGATGAAACCGGCGGATCTCCCAAGCGGAAAGGGTTATGGGTATTCTGAAAACATTCTCGCCGATCCGGACTCCATCCGGAGCCGACAGAGTCAATGTGGAGCTGATTTGCCGGTTGCTCCTGTTCGGAACGACAATGTCCAGGAATTGTCCGTCTATTCGGCTATCGAGTGAGACCTCTTTTGTGAATTGCTTCTCCAGATAGTCGCCATCGAGGAGAAGAACACGCAATGGGACGGTCAGTTCTTTCGGTCCCAGCATGGCTCCGTTCTCGAACACGCCCACGGCACGGCGTTCGAGAATGGCTTTCATAATGGTTTCTTTTGTGAGAGTTTCGCCTGTTGCCTTCGGATGAAACAGGATCATGCAAGGTGGCACGGCGGTGTCGATGGTTTGAGCGTTTGTGAGAAAGGCCGCCTGGATCTCGTCCAGCTTGCCCTGGTCGCCGGGACTGTTGGCGATATAGCCGTCAAAACGTTCGGCTTGCTCGGACCCGGCGGAAGAGAGATCCGCAAAAAAGTAGCCGTTGTGCTTTTCCTTCCAATCGAGGGATTGATCCAAAGTGTTGTCCTGCACATCGGGATAGCGACTCATGCCATACAGTACGCCTCCGTTTACGAATTGGCCTGAAATGCACGGAAATGAAACACCGATCTCCTGGAGAGATTTCTCTAAAAGCTCGGGAATGAGGAAGTCGTTGAATCCGCTCACCATCATCCAGGAACAGCCCAGCTGACAAAGCATATTAACCAATTCAAATGGATGATGCCCGACCGATGGAGTAATCAGGTAATAATTCGTGTGGATTCCCGCAACGCCTTTGCTCAGGGAGTAGTTCCGAACAATCTCCACGGCTTCCGTGATATGACCGTGCAGGCGAACGGTCTCTTCCTTTGTGTGGCAGGCGATAACAAACAGTGTGCGCGTGTGATCCTGAAGGTAAAATGCGCGATTTCGACGGTACTGAATGTTTTGGGGTAACTTGGACAGAATGGCTTCTGCGGCCGGGTCGCGGTCGGTTATCCGCAGCAAAACATCCCCGCCTGCCAGATGTTCCTCGATTTCATTGAGTGGGACACCGTTGAGAACCTCCGGCTGTTTCTCCGCAAGGCGAGAAATCAATCCTCTTTGGATCCAGAGTTCGTCCAGTAGCAGTTCATTCCCAATATCGTCCTTGAGGCGGCCAAATTCGGTAATCGGGTCGGTTCGCGAAGCATGAAACAGGCCATTACAGGATTGCCGGTTCCATCGGTAGCTCTCCCAGTGAGTTGTATGCCCATCGAACGAGTAGTCGTAAGATTCGGCGAGGCTGGAATCGCTTTCAGGAGCCGTGAACTCCAGTTGGGAAATGATACCGGATGCGTTCTCGGAAAAGGCGGGCGATGGCTGAGTACAGAGGAGAACAGCAGAAAAAAGGAGGAGTTTCGTTGCGAATCCGTTCATGATTGTTTCCTTTGCTGATGCGGAATTCTCCAAAAGTACCCCATGGGTCTCAGGATTATCGAGTAGGAATGCGAATGACACTTCCGGAGATGAATCGTCCGGCCTCGCTGCAAAGAAACGCAATGATCTCGGCGACATCGTGCGCATCGACTCGGTCGCGGTTCAGCCAGGCGGAGTAGTCTCCCCCGGCGGCTCGAAGCGCCTCCTCAAACCCGATAGGTTGTGTCAGTCCGGGTTCGATACAATTCGCGGTGATTCCCTTGTCGAAATCGGGCAGCCCAAACGAGGTAGTCATCCAGGTTCTGGCGGCTTTGCCGAGGCAATAGTCATACCCGACACCGGGCAGGTACGGGTCATGAAACATGCCGATATGAATAATGCGTCCCCATCTGCGTTCGCGCATCCCCGGCACAAGATATTTCATCAGGAGAAAATCGCCGGTGATTTCTGCGGCGATCGTGTCATTCCAGTCTTTTGTTGGAATCTCTACGTAGTCCCGCACAATCCACGGTCCCCCGGCGTTATTGACAAGGATATCAATATGCCCGAAATGCTTCTGTGCCGTTTGTACCATGGCGAGAATCTCGGCATCGCTTTTGGTATCCGCTTTCGCCAGCAGAGTTTTTGCGCCGAGTTCCTCGACGGCCTGTTTTACTTTTTGCGCCTCTCGGTCGACATCGGGGCCGGTACGGTTGGTTCCGTAATTGAGGACAATATCCGCGCCGCGTGCCGCGAGTGTAAATGCCGTGCTTCGGCCCATGCCGCTGCCTGTCGATCCGGTAATGAGCGCTACTTTACCTTTAAGGTTCATGTTTGCTCCGATTATCTGAATAGCCGCAGGCTGGAAACCTGTGCCTCCCAGTCTTTCCCTTACGCTAACTCTCTCACGGGGGAGAGGGTTGGCGCCCATGCATCTCATGTTCTCACATTCCTTGCCGTTTGGCCAGTTCTTCCGCCTGTTCGGTGGCTATCCGAATCTCCATCTCGAGTTGCCTGCGGATTTCCTCCATCTGTTCTTTGGAGGCATTCTCCGGAACGGAAATCGGCTCGCGATAGACCACCGCTCCGGTGGAGAAGGGCAGGGGAATCACGAACCGATCCCAGCTATTTAGTGTAATCTGCCTGGAAGGGGCATAGGCGCAGGGAATGACGGGCACGGCGGAGAGTTTGGAGAGTTCCACAACGCCCATCTGCACATGCTCTCGTGGTCCGCGTGGACCGTCCGGCGTGACCGCCACGCAAAACCCGTCTCTCAGATGCCGGACCAGCTTCAGCAACCCCAAAGCCGGATCCTTTGCGGAAGACCCGCGCAAGGGGACCATTCCAAATTGTTTCATGGTCAAGGCGATATACTCCCCATCCCGGCTTGGACTCACCAGAACCCCGGTTTGCGTTCCCCGATACAGGTAGGCCGGAAAGAGCAAACGGTTGTGCCAGAAGGCAAAAAGAAAGGGTCCCCCTCCTCGGCGCACTTCCGGCAGGTAATCCCGTCCCTCCACACGGAGCCTCTGGGTACGGCCTACCATCTGCAAGTAAAGCCGAACGATATAGGGACCCACCGCGTGTAAAATCCGGGTCACCATGGGACGCTTGAACAGTTTCGCCATCACATTTTGCCCATCTCAGGCGATTTCGATCAATGTAATACCCGGCCCGAAAAACGAAAGGACGGGCAACAACCCGTCCTTTCGGATTCCCGTGCAATCGGGGGTCTGGATTAACTTACATTCTCTTGTACCGCTCGGCCATCTGCTCCAACGTGATGCACTTGATCTTGGGCGCCTGTCCGGCCTGTCCGAACGCAATCATACGCGCTTTACAGACTTCTCTCATTGCATCGCGAGCGGGGCCGAGGTATTTGCGCGGATCGAATTCTTCCGGTTTCGTTGCGAATACCTTGCGGATCGCTCCGGTCATCGCCAACCGGTTGTCGGTGTCTACGTTGATCTTGCGCACTCCGTGCTGAATGCCTTTTTGAATTTCTTCAACCGGAACACCGTATGTCTGTTTGATCTGCCCGCCGTACTGGTTGATGATGTCCTGTAATTCCTGCGGGACCGAGGAGGAGCCGTGCATGACCAGGTGGGTGTTCGGCAGTCGTTTGTGGATTTCGGCGATACGGTCCATGGCCAGAACTTCACCGGTCGGCTTCCGGGTGAACTTATAGGCTCCGTGGCTTGTCCCGATGGCGACCGCGAGGGCATCCACACCGGTGCGTTTCACAAATTCTACGGCCTGCTCGGGGTCGGTGAGCAGTTGGTCGCGGGATAATGCGCCCTCGAATCCGTGCCCGTCCTCCTTATCGCCTTTGCCGGTTTCCAGGCTGCCGAGGCATCCCAGCTCGCCTTCCACGCTGACCCCCAGCGCGTGGGCCTTCTCGACAACTATCCTGGTGGTTCGACAGTTGTATTCAAAGTCCGCCGGGGTTTTCCCGTCTTCCTTGAGGGAACCATCCATCATAACGCTGGTGAAGCCGTTCTCGATAGCGGAAAAACAGGTTTCCGGGCTGTTGCCGTGATCCTGGTGCATGACAATGGGAATCTGCGGGTGCAGTTCCGCTGCCGCCAGCATCAGGTGACGCAGGTAATTGTCGTTGGTGTATGAACGCGCACCCCGGCTGGCTTGGACAATCACCGGGGATTCTGTCTCCACGGCGGCCTCCATGATCGCCTGAATCTGCTCCATGTTATTGACGTTGAACGCCGCAACGCCGTATCCGTTCTCTGCGGCGTGATCCAAAAGAATACGCATCGGGACGAGAGGCATAATGGCTTATCTCCTTGTATCTGGAATGGTTTTTTCGTGCAAAGCGAAGGTCTTTCTATCTCAATCGAAAGCCGCGCATCGCAGGATCATTTTTCGCCTGAGGGCCGACAGTGCCCGAATCGGAATAAACACGCGGATTATACACCTTCGCCGGCCTTCCCAAAACATTACCCTGTACCTCTCTGTTCTACCGCCTGTAATGTCTCCCCGGCACGGCTCTGCTGGGGAACCGCCTGCGCTTCCACATTGTGTACCGGCTGAATGCCGCACACCGGGAGGAACTTCGCACAATCGGACGGCAGGGCAAGGAGTTGGTATTGGAAAAATATATCGAAAATATCGTCGTACGCCGGATGATTGACACAATACCGCTTCTGAAGGGAAAAGGGGATCCGACGGAAGAGGATGTGAGAATTAAAGGACAGGATGCTTCTCCAAAGCTTGTGAAATGTCACTCCGGACGTTCTCCGGCTGGAAGGCGTGTTCAATGTGCCGGGTAAACATAGCCGCGCGTTGTTCCCAGGTATGGGATAGGGCTATTTCCTGGCCCCGTTTGCGTAAAGCATCCCTTTCGGGTGTTCCGGGCGCGTACTTTCGGAAAATCGTTTGTAACTGAGAGACTGTGGAGAATTGGGGGACTGTATCGGCGAAGATGGCCTGAATCCCGGGATTCGTATCGGAGACGGCAAACCCGCCGGATGCAAGAATGTCGAATATTTTCACGGCGACAAAACCGTAACGCCGCATATCCTCGTGATGGTCGGTGATCGCAAACTCGCTGCCGGCGTAAAGCCGGTCAAGACGCTGATTCTCATAATACAGTCCGCCGATTCGTTCCGGCGGCAGATACGGCTCCCAATGATCTCCCCAGACAAGAAAAGGAAACCCGCTGTCGAGAAGACATTTTACGGCATTCCGCATGTCACCCTGCGGGCGGGCGTTTCCGACAAATACGGCGGGATAGCGAATTTCGGCAGACGGATACGGTTCCCTGGAGGTTGCGCCGATCATCACTTCCGACGCAAATCCGATACTCTCAAGGTGTGTCCGAAAAGCGTCGGAAAGAACGAAGAGATGATCGTATCGGGCAAGGCATTGCGGCTGGGCCATGTCGGGATGGCTGTAAATCCAGGCGATATTGTATGTCTCCCTGGGCAGGGTTGCCGGGAATCCGAAAAGGTGGATCACAATATCGGGCTGTAACCGTGTGACGGTGTGCCCGGAAAGACCCAGGCAACGAGTCAGTTCATACTGCACCCAGTAATCGCCCCAGAGGAGTTTCCGGAATTCATCCCTGGAGTCATCCGAGGCGGAGTAAATCCGAATAGTCAGCGGCTGACCGGATGCCCGTTTGCGGGAAAAATGCAGCCGCTTGGCCAGCGTGAAGAACTTCCGGGCGAGATCCGACCGCTGGGATCGCGCGAATCCCTCGGCGATGCGGGCCAGGTCTTCGGGGGACATCTTCTCTGGGGATGAAGCGGCATTCATATCGGATTCGGCCCCGCGCGTGAGTTTTGCGATGATTGCACAATTTGGAAAAGCCCTGCGAGGCTGCGCATTCCTGCATCAACGGGAATGTGTTACGCTAGGTTACCGTAGCTGAACCGTCTTTGCACAGATTTACATCCCACGCCACAGGCTGGAAGCCTGTGCCACCCTCTTCTCCCTCTCCTTACGGGAGAGGGTTGGGGTGAGGGCAAGCAGAGTACGGGATGGAAATGCGTTAAGCCAATTCGGTTACAGGATTCAAGGTCTTCGAACCTTTCGCCATCTTGTAAGCCCGATGTCCCACTCCAGCCCAACCGCACCATGGATTTCCCTCGCGGATTTTGTGCCGCGATGTCTGGAGTTGAACCTGGAATACTTGCGTGTCACTGAGCCGGAGTTTGTGCGGGATATTCCTCGTCTGAAAAACCGCAGAGACATTCTGCTTCAACAGACCGGCGAATACTTCCGGTGCAAGATACTCTCCGGCGCGGAGCGTTGGGTTTTCGGGCAATCCGGTGTTGACGCGGAAATCAAGCGATACGAGCAGGCCCTGTCCCGGATTCTGCCGGAATGCCGGAATCTGTTTTTGATGGGGTCGGCGTTGGGGTATCCGCTGGTTTGGATACGGAGATATTTTCCGGATAATCCCACGCTTCGTGTTGTCCTGCGCGAACCCGATCCCAGCGTTCTGCTGACCGCATTTTGCGTTACGGATCTCCGCGCGTATCTGTCCAGCCCTCGATTTTTCTTATATCTCGGAGCATGGACCCATCACGATCTGGAATGTTTCCTGTCGCGCGCCGGACTGACCGCGCCGGAACGAACCCGCGTTCTTATCTGCTCCGGTGACCCGCCTGCTCCGAACATCATGCCTGTCATTGAAAAAATCCCCGAGATGATCCATTCCGCATCTCAAAAAACGGAGCAGCGGTGGAATCGCGTTGCGCAGAGGCAAGCTGAGAGGTCTCCCGTAAGATTGGGGGGGACACAGAGGGGGTTGAACGATGTTGTCTGTATGACATCCCGTGTCATCCGCCGAATCCTTTTCCTGAATGCCTGGTCGGCGCTTCCATCCGGGATACATATTCACGCAATCCGGGAGGCGTGTGTCCGTATCGGCCTTGAGGTATCGCAGTTCGATGTGACTCGTTTGCTTATGGAGCGCGAGCCGGAGGCATATCGGTCCCGCATTGCCGCCGACCTGCTGGATCGGATGGAGTCATTTCAGCCGGATGCGCTGGTATCGCTGGGATACAACCGATTGTCGTTTTTTCAGCCGGAGGTTTGTGAGTGCCTGAGAATCCCGTTGTTTCAATATGTCACGACGATTCTATATCGCCGACGGGATTTTCTTGATACGGATCGGGTGATTGTGGCGGAGCGGCATCTGATCGAACGCCTGCAACGGCTTGGGGCACAGGGGCCGATTTTCCGATCCATGGCCTCGGATGATCTTGAACCGCCACAGGGCCTTGGAGAGACCGGCAAAGTTCTATTTGTCGGCAACAGCCTTGCCCCGGACCCGAACAAGCGCAGACGATTGGAGGAAAAATGGCGGTCTCGACCCGGATTTCTCAATTCCCTGAACGAGATGGCCGAGGAAATCTCTCATGTTGAATCGAAACACAACCTTTACGATATGATGAGAAGTCATTTTCAAGAGATTGACGATAATGAAGAATACGATATTTTCGATTACCTTCTGTGCGAAGGCTCAGCGCGTCGCCGTATTCGAATCCTGGAGAAACTGATCCCCCTGGGCTTGGAAATCTACGGAGGTGACTGGGATTACACCTTGCCGGGGGAACATCCGTTGCGGGCCTGCCTGCGCGGTGTCCTGCCCCCGCAACAGGTTCCCGCGATGCACCACGCTGCATCGGTTGTCGTAAACATCCATTCCGTGGGACATCTCACCGGCCCCAATATGCGATTTTTCAATATCCCCGGTGTGGGAGGTGTCCAGGTTTCGGACTCCGGCCATGGATTCGACCAATACCTTGCGGATGGAACGGAAACGTTGTTTTTTCACTCGGATGAGGAGTGTGTGGAGAAAGTCCGCCGGTTGCTGGATCATGACGAGGCACGTCAACAGATACGCTGTGCCGGACGAAACCGGGCGCTTCAAGACCACACGTACGACCGATGGATTACCGATGTGTTCTCGGCTTTCGGATATCGTCCCGCCGATTGACTTTCGTGGAGATCAGGCCGGCAGCGGTTATCCGGGGTATTTTTACAAATAAGTTCTCATGGAGGTTTTTCGATGGCGGAATTAGAGCATGGAACAGCGTACGGGAAAGAAATCATCGAGCGGATTTATGATGCCCGCATGATTCGAACCTGGTATCGCGATAAACCTGACGGGTGGCAGCTGATTTCCGGCCTGTGGAGTCCGTTGTATATTCAGCTGCGCGCGCTGACCGCGCATCCTGATATTCTGCGTCTGATCGGCCGACGAATGTCGGAGATGATTTGGTTCCGTATTCCGGAGGCTACCCAGCTTGTCGGAGTGGCGTTTGCGGGAATCCCTATTGCCGTGGCGACTTCTCTGATGGGGGATTTTCCCAGCGCGATGACGCGAAAACTCCCCGGTGTCCGCTCGCTTTCGGATCTGGATAAAGCCGTCGCTGAATACGGTGAACATGCCTTGGTGGAAGGGGAGCTGAAATCAGGGGATCGATTGGTCATTGTTGATGATCTCGTGTCGGGATTCGACTCCAAGTTGATTGCGGCGGCACAGATCACTCGTGAGGTCGAGCGCCGGGCGCTTGAGAATGTAACGGCGAATCATGTCGCGGTAGTCTTTGACCGAGAACAGGGCGCGCAACAGGCGGCGGAACAGTCGGGAATGCACCTTCACGCGCTCATCCGCTTTCGTTCCGAGGGGCTGGATTGGCTTAAGGACCGCATGTCCCCGCGAGAACACGAGGTGATACGAAGTTACCTGGAGAATCCGCAAGCCTTTCAGAGCAGGGAGGTTCAAAAAACCCTGATCCGGGAGGCACAGTCTGCCTGAGCGCCGCCGTCTCCTTTGCTGTAATGACGTAAGCAGAGGCAACTCACGAATTGCACTTTCAACCTGTGGCTCTCTCTCTTCGGGAGATGATGGAAGCAAGAGGAAATCGGAATTGGAGGCGGATTCCGGTACGATTCTGCGCCGGCCAAAATCCGCCATGAATTGTCACCGGATCGTCAGCCGGCTCCGGTCGTCTCCATGCACCCGCAAGGTCGTGTCGATCGCGTGCAGCCGAGAATACGCCAGGACACACACAAACAGGTGGGCCTCGGCGCGACAGGCCGAATGATGCCACACCGAACGAAGTACACATGTTTCTTGCGAATCCGTGTTTTTATCTTTTCCCGGAAAAACATATCGGCATTGTATAAATGGAATCCATGCTATTATTGAGTTTATCCCCAGTCTCTGATCGGCGCTATCTCCCCGAATCAACTCCTATATCCGGCGTTCGGAGCGCTCTCCCAAGCCAAATCGAGATCAATTTGGGCTAAGATAAATTGACGTTCTTGCCGAATTGTCACTATACTTAATTTAGAGGCATTGTATCCGCAAGACCCTCGGAATTCATATTGCGAGAAACCGACGCCGCCCGGCGAATCCGGCTGGAGAACCTGAATGAAAAAACTTGATGCGTTTACACTTGTAGAACTGCTTGTTGTGGTTGCGATTATCGGGATTCTGGCGGCCATTGTCACCCCGAACGTCATTACACAGATCGACCGGGCGAAGTTCAGCAAGACGGCGGCGCTGATCCAAAGCCTTGAGGTAGCCCTGGAAACCTATAAATTCGATTACAAGCAATACCCGCCGGGAATGTACAATGTGCCCGCTGCCAAGGCCATCTCGCCCTCCGAGTTTTACAAAATTATCGCGGAGCGGGCCAAGTCGCCGATCTCGATTCAGGGCAAGGATCTGACGGTATTTGAAAACGGGCAGCCGTTTTGGGCCTCCCCAACCAACCCGGACACACCGGGACCGGTGGCCAGTATTCTCAGCCAGGCTGGTGTTCCCTCGTTTGTGCTTACCGCATCGACAGATTCAAACGACGACAGACCGAAGGCAATCGTGGATGCGTGGGGCAGCCCGATTTATTATGTCTCCAGCCAAGTGTACTGCCCGAACCGGAATTGCTTCGACCCGCAAATGGCCCGGCGGTACTCGGACATGCCGATCGCCTACGACCAGAGCGGAACATCGGGGAATACGCGCGACACACCAAAGAATCCCAACACTTTTCAGCTGATCTCGTTCGGTCCGGATCGCAGCACCAATCTGGTCAGTTCTGCCGGAGGAATCGGGAGCAATATCTGGGACGACAAACAAGATAACGACGGGGACGACCTGATCGACCGTGGGGATAATGCCAACACAACGGACGACAATACGCCACCGGAAGATGATATAGCGAATTTCTGAAGAGCCTGTTGGGTGTGCCATGGCAGGTCAGGCGTCTCTGCCTGACGATCGGTAACAGGCACGGAGATCTGTCCTGCCATTTCAGGCTACCATTTCTGACACTACCGGGCTGCCAACCGGCAAGTCTGTCCCAATAAATCTCCTTTCCAACGCATTCACGCCTCGATATGAAAACCTTGGGAGCAATCGACTTCCGGGCCGGAATAGGTTAAACATGTCTGTTTTCGAAAGCGATCCGAATGGAGGCACGACACAATGATCGAGACAAAACCTGGTACAAGACCTTCGCTTTCAAGAAAAGTGACCCGGCGTCGGTTCCTGCAAACAACCGCCCAGGCTGGGGCAATCTTGATGGCGCCCACCCTTATCCCGGAGAAGGCCCTCGGCTTAGGCGGAGCCATCCCGCCCAGTGAGAAGATCATACTGGGGGGCATCGGCATCGGAGGCCGTGGCTCATTCGTCCTGCGTCGAATGCTGAATGAGCCGGATGTGCAATTCGTGGCGATCTGCGACGCGCAGAAATCGCAACGGGAGAACATCAAGGCTTTGGCGGATCAGCACCACGGCAACACGGACTGCAAAATGTATAGCGACATCCGCGAATTCCTGGCCGAACGGACGGATATTGACGCGGTTCTGATTACCACAGGGGACCGCTGGCACGCCTCGGCATCCATCATGGCAATGCGGGCGGGCAAGGATGTCTATTCCGAAAAACCTTCGTCCATGACCATCCAGGAAGGCCAGGTTGTGGTAGAAACGGCCCGGAGATTCGGGCGAGTTTACCAAACCGGAACACAGCGACTGAGTGAGGACAATTTTGTCTTTGCGAACGAGCTGGTTCGCCTGGGTCTTCTGGGCAACGTGCATACGGTTCGAGCGCACATTGCGCCATGGGATGCAGCCGAAATGAGCCACGAATGGCTTCCGGCGGAACCGGAACCGCCGAAAGAGGAAGTAGACTGGGATGCCTGGCTCGGCCCGTGCCCCTGGCGGCCGTTCAACCGGAAATACATTCGGGGCGGCTGGCGGGGATATTACGATTTTCACACGAGCTGCATTGGCGAATGGGGTGCGCACACCTTCGCCCAGTGCCAGGTGGCCGTCGGAGCCGGTGAGACCACAGCCATTGAATATGAATATGTCAACAATGACAGCGGGGACGGCATGGTGACCGTCTTCCCGAACGGGATCAAAATGATCCTGAATCGGGACATGGACGGCAAGTTCTGGCGCGGGTCCTGCGGTGTGCGCTATGAAGGGACCGAGGGTTGGGTTGCTACGGCGGACGGCTACGAGAAGCCGGATGTCGAGCCGATCTCACTGCTTGCCGAGTACAAGAAGATTGTCGGGGATTATGTGGCTCGAACTCAGCGGAAAGTTGACGGCCCGATGCGTCACGTCCGCAACTTCTTCGACTGCGTGAAATCCCGTCAGCTGACTGTCGCGAATCCGGTGGTGATGCACCGATCCATGAGCACGGTCCATGCCGCCAACATCTGCATGTGGCTGAAACGGAATATGAAGTATGACGCGGTGAAAGAAGAATTCATCAACGATCCCGAAGCCAATCGACTGCGCTCACGCGCTCAGCGAGAACCCTGGATCATCTGAGGATCCGCCAACCCCGGAAGGAGAATTCGTGATGTTCAAGATAAAACTCAATTCCACCCTGACCGTGCTGCTTCTGTTTGTCGGACTGGCACTATCGCTCGTGCAGGATGTCGTATTCGCCGATTATCGACCGGAGGCGGACCTGCTTGCCGTTCTCAAATCCAGTGCGTCACTCAAGGAAAAGATGGACGCCTGCCGCGAGCTGGCGGTTACCGGCTCCAGTGAGTCGGTCCCCACGCTGGTTCCGCTTCTGGGCGATGAACAACTCTCTCACAGCGCGCGGTATGCGTTGGAAACCATTCAGGACCCATCGGTGGATGATGCCCTGCGTGATGCGCTCGGCAAAGTCAATGGTCGACTGCTGGTGGGAGTGATCGGAAGTATCGGAATGCGTCGGGACGCCAAAGCGGTGAAACCGCTGGCCGCATTCCTTAAGAATGAAGACGGCGAGATTGCGCGGATCGCGGCGCGGTCTCTGGGCAAGATCGGAACGCCGGAAGCCGCCAGGGCCATTCAGAGCGCACTCGCCGATGTATCCGAGGCCAACCGGCTTGCATTCTGCGAAGGACTTCTGCATTGCGCCGAGATTATGGCTGCCGACGGAAAGAAGGATGCGGCCTTGAAGATATACGATCAGATTCGTGAATTTGACGAACCGCACCAGGTGCGTACGGCGGGACTGCGTGGGAGTGTTTTGCTGCGCGGCAAGAAGGGCCTGCCGATTCTGCTGGAAGCCGTTCGGAGCGATGATTTTGGTCTGGTCCAGGCTGCCGCACGCACCGCCCTGGAAATGGAAGGCACTCAAGTGACTAAGGCGCTGGCAGCGGACCTAGAGAAACTCCCCGCCAAGAATCAAATTATTGTTATTCAGACATTAGCCAAACGGTCCGAGCCTGCCGCCCTGCCGGCGCTGTTCAAAGCCTCCAAGAGCGGGCAGAAATCCGTGCGCTTGGCGGCCATTTGCTCGTTGCCGGGATTTGAGGATGTCTCCGCCATGCCGGTCCTGAAGGACCTGCTGAAGGATTCTGACCGGGAAATCGCAGAAGCGGCCCTCGCAGGTCTGGGCGCACTTCCGGGCGATGAAGTGGATAAAACCGTCATTGCGATGGTCAATCAGTCGGACTCGGCGACCCGGTGCATGGGGATTCAGTTGATCGGTCGCCGCCGGATGCTGGATCAGATGCCGACTCTTTTGAAAACCGCCGGGGATAAGGATCAGGCGGTTCGGATTGAGAGTCTGAAAGTCCTTCATTCATTTGGAGGCGAGGAGGCGCTCAAGACCGTATGGAGCGCGGTCTCCGATCCCGACAAAAAAATCAGCAGCACAGCTGTTTCCCTTCTCTCAGAATGGGCAACGGTGGATGCGATACCGGAATTGTGGCAGCTGGCGAAGACTTCCACTGATGCGGAGTCAAAGGCTCTGGCGTTGCGAGGTCTGATTCGTTTGATCCCTCAACAGGAGATCACTCCGGAGGCCAAATCGGTATCCCTGAAAGAGGCCATCGAACTGGCTTCCGGCAACGACGAAAAGAGACTCGGAATGGCTGCCCTGAAGGCTCTTCCGTCAATAGACAACCTGACATACGTCGCTTCTTTCCTGACGAATGCGGATCTGAAAGAAGACGCCTGCGCCGCATCGGTGGCCATCGGCGAGAAGGTCATACAGAGCGACCCGGCAAAAGTGGTCGATATCATGGGAAAAGTCCTGAAATCGACAACCACGGAAGACCTTGTCAAACGCGCCAAAGCCCTGGTGGATAGTCAAGCCAAGACATCCGAAAGGTAAGTTCGAGACATCCATGGAAAAGACGCGGTCGGGTGGACCATGCGGAGCATGTCGGAGAGAAAGTTGTCTCCGGAAAACTTTCTCAAAAAAAAATCAAAAAAATTGATTGGGGGTCTTGACCGCGTTCAGTTGATTCGGTATATTACAGTTACTCCCCTTCCCGCGCCCGGTGGTGTTACCCGCTTCCAACCCTCCTCCACCGGGTCGCGGGTTCTTTTTTTTTAATCAACCGCGCCATAATGACACACCCAAGTAATACCTCATAACCATCTGAAATACAAAAACTTATATCACAAGACCTTAGCCCGTTCTTATGGTGTTTTTGCCCTTCTGCCCCTGACTGGGCATTTTGGGGTGTTGATTTATGAACAGACGGTATACCTTCGGAGGGATATTGCCCGCGCTATATCCGCCAAACCTCAGGAGATCTGCAAGCGCTTCGTAGCGTCATGTGACCTGCCAAGGTCTCCTCAATAATGCCCAACCGTCGCGATTCGTCCACCGCCTCCGGTTCCATCTTGACAAGCTTCCAAGAAAGCTCGCCCAAAAACAGGCCTGTCTCACCAGTAGGCCAGGCGTCTCTGCCTGGCAAGCCAGATTTCCCAGTAGGCCAGGCGTCTCTGCCGGGCAAGTCAGATTTCCCAGTAGGCCAGGCGTCTCTGCCGGGCAAGCCAGATTTCCCAGTAGGCCAGGCGTCTCTGCCGGGCAAGCCGGATTTCCCAGTAGGCCAGGCGTCTCTGCCGGGCAAGTCAGATTTCCCAGTAGGCCAGGCGTCTCTGCCGGGCAAGTCAGATTTCCCAGTAGGCCAGGCGTCTCTGCCTGGCAAAAAGGGGTGGGAAGGATACTTTCTTCTTCCCAATCACCGGCTCCGCCGAAGGGAGGCTCGCGAGATGACCTTTTCACTGTGCGGAAACACTCAAAAACCGGGAGTTGACTCCGAATGGAAAATGTTATAGACTACGCATATCTTATGAGTAATCGGACGTGTTCGGGAGAACAGGAAGCCCGGATATATTTGAAACCAGGCTTGGTTTCGTACCAGAAATCAAGAGAAAAGTGCCCCTGGAGCGGGCCACTTGCCTGGGGGGAATAATGATGAACTGCACTCCTGCTGTTGGGATACGGCGAGTCCTTCCAAATAGCCTTGTGAATCCTGTTGCCATTTTCAGGCTGGAGTTCCGGCAAATCTCGCGCACGCGACCTTTTCCGGTCCGGGTTAAATGCGTTTTGTCGAAGGCTTTAATACGGATTTCAGATGCGGAATGGGGCGGGCGGCAGACGGTATCTGACGGCCCATTGAGAAAAGAGAACAAGAGGGCGTCTCTCCGGTAATATTCGGAGAGACCGACAGAAAGAGGGAGCCTGCATTCGGGACAGGGTTCATTCTCGAATGATTCTGATGGGGTTATTACCATGGCAAAATCACCCGCGAGTATCGTGAAGAGTATTTTGATTGTTGACGATCATGCCCTGTTTCGTGAAGGTCTCAGGATGATCCTCGAGAAGGACAAGCGCTATGTGGTGATCGGCGAAGCCGGAACGGCACAGGAAGCCTTGCGGCTTGTGGAAAAAGTCCGTCCCGATTTGATCTTGATGGATATTTCTCTGCCCGATATCAACGGTTTCCAGGCCACACGCCTGATTAAGAAGAAGTATCCCCGGACCCAGGTGGTCATTGTGAGCATGGATTCGGGAGCCGGGTATGTTGAGGAAGCGCTCAATTCGGGGGCAAGCGGATATGTGCTTAAGGAATCGGCATTCCAGCGGCTCCTGGAAGGGTTGGAACGTGTATCGCGTGGGGAAACATTTATTGACTCTTCGATCACATCTCGGTCGGCATGTGCTTCCGCGTGATCGAATCCGGCCACCTGAACAGCTTTCACACCATTCATCCCGCGTTACGTTGTCATTCCATCGCCGCTCCAGTATGCTTTCCCATCGTTAACCGAAACCGATTTCCACAATGTATCCCGGAGGCATTCCAATGAACAAACGTCATGCTTTGATCCTGATCGGCGGTGAATATCATCCATTCGATTCCTGCGGGGAGATTTTGCGGTCTTTTCTGGCAAACACCGGATGGATTGACCCGACGGTCACAAGAGACACAGAGGTTCTGGCTTCTCCCGATCTGGCCAAGTTCGATGTCTGCATTTTCTACACACAAGGCGGTTCACTGACTAAGGAGCAATTAAGTGGCCTTCTTACCTTTGTCCGAAACGGCAAAGGATTTGTGGGCATTCATTGCGCCTCCGATTCGTTTACCGATTCCCCGGAATACATCGACCTGATCGGGAGTCGATTCACCGGACATGGGCCGGTTTGTGAATTCCAGGTATTCCCTGTCGGATCGGAGTATCTGCTCTCCCGTCGGATCATGCCGTTCCACATCACGGATGAGCTGTACATTCTGGACTACGACCCGAAGAAAGTCCAAATGGCTTTTTATGCCAATTGGATGGGAAAACGGGAACCGATGGCCTATGCGAAACCGTTCGGAAAGGGGCAGGTCTGTTATATCGCCCTGGGGCATGATGAACGGGCGTTTCGGCATCCGACATTCCAACAGATTGTGATTCGTGGAATCGGCGAAGTGACCGGCTTGAAAGAGGGAAAGCCGATCCGGTGCGGAGTAATCGGCTATGGACCGTCGTTCAATATGGGCCGGTGGCATTCCGAATGGATTAACGCCACGCCTGGAATGGAAGCGGTAGCGGCGTGCGATATCGATCCGGTGCGCACCGAGGCCGCCAGGAAAGAGTTCCCCGAGTTCGAGACCTATACTAATCCCGATGAAATGCTGAGAAAAAGCAAGACCGACCTGATTGTGGTGATTACTCCCCACAATGTTCATTACGAGGTTGCCCTTGCCGCGCTCAAGGCCGGAAAGCATGTGGTGATCGAGAAACCGATGTGCCTCACAACAGAGCAGGCCACGATACTGATTGAGACCGCAAAAGCGAACAATGTGGTTCTCACGGTCTTTCACAACCGGCGATGGGATACGGACTATGTGGCCATCCGAAACCTGGTCGATCACGGGTTGATCGGGGATGTGTTTCATGTGGAGGCATTTTTCGGCGGATACGGTTTTCCTGGAGATTGGTGGCGAAGCGACAAGGCGATTTCCGGTGGCGCTATGTACGATTGGGGTGCGCATTTCCTGGACTGGATTCTCAACCTGATCAAATATCCCATGGAAAATGTCACGGGATTTTTCCACAAGCGGGTCTGGCATTCGGTCAGCAACGAGGACCAATGCCAGGCGATCATTCGTTTTGAGGGGGGACGAATGGCAGACTTTCAGATTTCGAGTATCGCCATGGCGGGAAAACCGAAATGGCGAATCCTGGGCGAGAAGGGCGCCATTGTGTATCACCACGACGCCCCGCACCTGGAGGTTTACGGCAAAGCGCACGGAGATATGAAATCTGAATTGACATTTCCCAAGCCGGTCTGGGGATGTCCGTATTATCCGAACCTGGCGAATCACATTTTGCTGAATGAGCCGCTGGAGGTCAAACCGGAGGAGGCACGACGGGTGATTGCCGTATTGGAGGCCGCTGAGAAATCGTCCAAGGAAGGCGTGTCGGTTGTGCCGGCGTATCGATGATTGCGGATTGGGGAGAACCGCAGTTCTGTCCCGGTCAGCCTGTTTCGAGAAGCAGGTCAGGAAGATACACGGAGCGGTTTTGGTCGAACTCTTCTACCGCCTTCTCGTAATCTTCCAGCCGTCCGATGTCCAGCCAGCGGCCAAGGAACGGGTAGGTGTGAACCGGTTCCCCCGCTTTGAGAAGGTTTTCCATTAAGTTGTCGAACCAGAAAGGCCCATCCTGCGGGATCCAATTCAGTATGTCGGGCGAGAAGGCATAGACCCCCATGCTTACGATGTAATCAAAGGAAGGCTTTTCGGAGAAAGAAATGACGCGGTAGTTTTCATCGCAGGTCAACGTTCCAAAATCGACCGTGGTATGGCGACGGGTTGCCGCGATGGTGGCAATTCCCCCCTGTTTCTTGTGGTATTCCAGGAAATCCACGTAATTGAGATCGGTAAGGGTATCCCCGTTAATCACCAGAACAGTTTCCTCAAGTTTCCCCAATCGAGACAGAGGACCGATTGTGCCCAGCGGTTTTTCCTCAATGGAATAGTCGATTTCCACATGGAACCGATGCCCATCTCCCATAACCGCCATCACAAGGTCCGCTCGATACCCGACAGCCAGTGTGATTCGAGTGAAACCGAAATAGTGGAGTTGACGAATCACGATCTCGAGAATGGACAATTCCCCGATGGGAACCAACGGCTTGGGAAGGACCCAGGTAAATGGGCGCAACCGATGTCCTTTCCCCCCTGCCAGAATTACGACACGCTCTGTTCGATTCATCCGAGAATATCCGTGGTTTTGCCTTTCCCCGGGTAAGCGACTTTATTAGCGTATCTGACAAGGAATCATACTGCAAGGAGTCGGGGGAAGACTGGGGGAATAGGACGAATAAGACGGATGGGATCAATGACAGGAGAATTGGTATCAGGTCAGAGATTTCGGGTAGGCCCGGTTCGGATTGTCGAAGAGCCGGCCTTTCATAAATCGGTGCATTGGGACCTTCAACAAGCGGAATGATTCGGTTACTGGGGTCATCAGACGCCTTGGGAAATGGATGTTTCTCAATTCAATCCGGTCGGAAGAGAGTGTGCCAAATGAGATCATTCACCCGACAGAGAAACGCTTTCACCCTCATCGAGCTCTTGATTGTCGTCGCGATCATCGGAATCCTCGCGGCAATTGCGGCGCCGACGGGCAAGAGGTTTTTGATCATGTCGCCGCTTTAACGCAGCTGATCTATCCCCGTATAAAGAAGAATTCCCCCAACAGCCTACTTACAGGGATATTCCTTTGGTGTCCCGTCCTCTCCGATGGTGACGGCAAAGGATTTCGTGTCTTCCGGTACGCACACCTTGATATATTTGCCGGGCTGTTTCGGGTCCGGATTGGCGACGTATTCCATAGAAGTGTTGTCAGCCTCGCTGGTATCCACGTTTCGATGCAGCTGATAGATTGCCTGAATGCCGGGGAGCGCTCTCAAGTCTTTCACAACTTGAGGACTGCACCCTTTTTGTGGGCCATTGCAGAAAATTGCCACAGTCGGATTTATGCTCTTGAGGAAGACCGGATTGTTGCTGACATCAAATCCGTGGTGATCGACCATGTAGACATCCACCTCACCAATCCGATTGTCCGGACAGACCAAATCATATTCGACATTCCAGGTGATATCTCCTCCCAGGAAGAATTGGAAATCGCCATAAGAGAGCCGCAAAGCAATGCTTTTGGCATTGTCGGACTCATCTTTCGGCTTGGGTTGATTCGTTTTGCAAAAGTCGTTCGTGCAGTCATAAGCCAGAGAGGGAATGACCCTGGCATTCACTGCAACGCATTGCAGTTCCACTTTCGGTTTTCCGGGGGATTGTTTAAGGACGATAAGGTCACCCGGTCGCAGCTCGCGCGAACTGCCGCTGGAGGCTTTGCGATATCGTTCGATCAGAAAGGGAAAGTTCTTTTCATCTTCCGGGAAGGATTTCGGGATACCGCGATCATAGAACTGCTTGACATGGATCATTTCGCTGAGATGACCGATGGCCCCGTAGTGATCGCAATGCCAGTGGGTGGTGATGTAGTGATCGATTTGCTTAAGGCCCGGATGTGCTGCAAGGATGCGCTTTGCATCCCTCGCATCTTCCGTGTACCACCCGGAATCGACCAGAATCGACTCGCCCTGCGGTGTGATGATGAGGGTCGCCGCTCCGCCCAGGACATCGATGAAATAAATCTGAAGCAGGCACATTTCGACAAGAGTCATATATTTGCCTCCTATCTCGGAAGAAATCTCGTTCTCAACCACTCACCGGCAAGCACAGAAGCCTGTCCTACCATTCGCCCGGGACCTGACAGGCACAGAAGCCTGTCCTACCATTCGCCCGGGACCTGACAGGCACAGAAGCCTGTCCTACCA